>Ga0209448_10000039_pt1 | contig 46647 bp, 49 predicted proteins | sample BogFormECP14_OM2_FD_188245 | JGI IMG/M metagenome (GOLD analysis project Ga0209448, IMG submission 188245) | Bog forest soil microbial communities from Calvert Island, British Columbia, Canada - ECP14_OM2 (SPAdes) (version 2) | ecosystem: Environmental > Aquatic > Freshwater > Wetlands > Bog ... | reverse complement strand
GGACTGTGGTTTTTGCCACTATCGCAGGGGCCTCGGTTCTTGAAGGCTCACATCCGCCAACGTGTCTATGTTCAGCGAACACCACCGTGGAGAGGCAAATGAAAGTTCTATTGAAAGTTCTATTGATGATGACGTGTATGTTTTTGGCTACGGGTTTATTCGCGCAAGATTGCGTCAAGAACCTGCGCGGCGAGACTGTTTGCAAGAATGGCAACACTGCCGCGGCGGTCAATCCGAATACGGGGAACGCGGCTGTCGCGCACAAGAATTCGAACGGGGTAACCACCACTCAAACCAGCAACGGTGGCGAAGCCAAGTCCAAAAATGGAGTGGGGGTGGCCCAGGGCGCCAATGGCACCAAGGCTGCCGTCAACACAAATACGGGCAATGCCGCCGTCTCCAGCAAGAATCAGAACGGGGTGGCAACTACTAAAACCAGCAACGGCGGAGAAGCCAAGACCAAGAACGGAATGGGCGTAGCCCAAGGCCCCGGCGACACCACCTGCGCCAAAGGCAAGAACCATGAAGGCTGCAAGAAGTAAGCGGAGAGCTGGATAAGGGCCAGACCCACAGAAAGACCCGACAGAGATAAGATGAAATCACGATTGGCCGACGAACCTAGCCGAACAACCGACCCGCCGGGCGGTCGACTGCATCCCGGTATGGCTTGGATACCCGGCGGGACCTTCCGCATGGGTTCCGAGGACTTCTATCCCGAAGAGCGGCCAGTTCATGATGTTAGCGTGGATGGCTTCTCGATGGATTGCTATGAGGTCACGAACGAACAGTTCGCGCGCTTCGTGGAGGCGACAGGCTATAAGACGCTCGCCGAGCGGCCGCTCAATCCTGCGGACTTCCCTGGCGCCCCTGCCGAGAATCTCGTGCCCGGCTCCATGGTCTTTCACAAAACCGACGGCCCGGTCGACTTGCGCAATTACGTCAACTGGTGGGCCTGGGTGCCAGGAACGAGTTGGCGCCATCCGCTGGGGCCGGGATCGTCGCTCGAAAATCTCGCGCAACATCCCGTGGTTCACGTTGCCTATGAAGACGCCGAAGCTTACGCACACTGGGCGGGGAAGGAACTGCCGACCGAAGCGGAGTGGGAGTTTGCCGCTCGCGGTGGGCTTGACGGAGAGAAGTTTACCTGGGGCGATGAGCCTTCTCCCGGCGGTCAGGCGATGGCTAACAGTTGGCAGGGAGAGTTTCCCTGGCAAAACCTGCTGCACGACGGATACGAGGGGACTTCCCCGGTTGGATCCTTCCCGCCGAACGGTTACGGTTTATATGACATGGCGGGCAACGTATGGGAGTGGACTTGTGATTGGTTTGTCCAGCGTCACGCCGACGAAGTGGTTAAGGCCTGTTGCGGCCCGGCAGTCAATCCGCGCATTATCTCACCCGACAAGAGTTACGACGCCGCGCAGGCGCAGTTCCGGATTCCGCGCAAGGTTGTCAAAGGCGGCTCGCACCTGTGCGCGCCCAACTACTGCTTGCGTTATCGTCCAGCGGCACGGCAGCCGCAGATGGTCGACACCAGCATGAACCACATCGGGTTTCGCTGCATTGCACGCCATGCGGTATCTCCATGAGCCAACGAGCGGAGCGTTTCTCGCCATCACTTGATGTAGCAGACGAGGTCCGGGACTTCTACGACCGCTATCCCTATCCTCCGCCTGTCGATAACCTGGAAAAGTATCAACGGCTATGGCAAGACCGGCAAAGACGTCGCGCGGACTATCATTTGTTTTGGCCAGCCCGTTCTTATAGGGAAGATCAATCGATCCTCATCGCGGGCTGCGGCACGTCGCAGGCCGCCAAGCATGCGGTGCGTTGGCCCGCGGCTCAGGTTACGGGCATCGACTGCAGCGCAATCAGTGTGCTCAGTACGGAGGAACTGAAGCGAAAATACAATTTGAAAAATCTTCAAGTTCGCCAGCTTCCCATCGAGCAGGTAAACGTTTTGGGAATGAGTTTCGATCAGATCGTGTGCACCGGCGTTCTCCATCATCTCGCCGATCCCGATGCGGGCCTCAGTGCTTTGCGCAGCGTGCTCAAACCGGACGGAGCGATGCATCTCATGGTGTACGCGCCTTACGGACGGGCCGGCATCTATATGCTGCAAGACTTCTGCAGGCGGATTGGTATCCATGCCACCGATGCGGAAATTCACGATCTCGTCGGGGCGCTCAGCGTGCTGCCTCCCGGACATCCGCTGGAGACTCTGCTCAGCCAGGCCCCGGACTTTCGGAATGAGGCAGCGCTCGCCGATGCTCTACTGCATCCGCAGGACCGCGCGTATTCCGTCCCGCAGCTGTTCGCATTTATCGAGCGCGCAGGACTAACGTTCGGCCGGTGGGTAAGACAAGCGCCTTACAGCCTTGGCTGCGGTGTCATCGCAAAGATCCCGCAGACTAAGCGGATGGCACGCCTTTCCCTGGCAGAGCAGTATGCCGCTATCGAACTGTTCCGGGGCACGATGGCTCGCCACAGCGTGGTGGTGTACCGAAACAACAACGCCAACGGACCGCAACAGGTCAGTTTTGCCGGGGACGCCTGGCTTGACTATCTGCCCATTCGAATGTCAGACACGATCTGCGTTCAAGATCGGCTGCCTCCTGGGGCTGCGGGTGTTCTGATCAACCAGACTCACACCTACAAGGATCTGTTCTTGCCAATAGGGCCAACGGAAAAGCGGTTGTTCGACGCGATTGATGGGGACCGTAACATCGGCGATATCGTGGAAAGAACGCTGTCAAGTTCACACCCTAAAACGAACCGAGACATGGCGCGCACCTTCTTTGAACGGCTCTGGTGGCACGATCAAGTGGTGTTCGATGTATCACAGCAACCGAAGGCGGTTTAGAAAGAGAGCGAATCGTTGGAATGTTCTTATGAAGGCTCAGAACAGGGCGCGAAAGATGACTCTCAGCAACTCTTTCAGAGGAATCCGGGTCATGATCACGGGGAGCATTGGAACCGCGGCTGCAGCGGTTATCTCGAGGAGAGTCATTCGGTCAACCGGCAACGGTCTTATTCTTCGCAGCCTCTCGAGGATCGAGGCCACGGCGGCCAGCGCTTCCATTTCCGGTGCGGCCAGCAACTCCCCAAGGTGTGCCTGCCGTCCGTGTACCCACTTGTCGTGAAATTGCTCTGCATGAAGATGCGCCAGAGAACCATACTGCAGGTATCCCATGCGACGCAGGTCCGATAGCTTGGGTCCAAAAATCGCCAGCGGTCCGACAAAAATCAGGAGAACTGCCGTGACCCAAAGCGCCACAACCATGGCCAACCACTCGAGCGAGAACACTGAATGCAGGCCTGGGAACGAAGGACCGAACCGACCGCGATCGAACCCGCGATCACAACCGGTATAAACGCCACGGGCGAGTAGCCCAAGAACCCCAGCCCACCACTCTGATCAGGATCGCACGCCACCAATTGCAGTTGCAGTCGCGAAACTCGCCAGAAGAACAAAACGTACAGGAACCATTTCCACAGTGCGAGCCCAAGAAGAATGGTGTAAATGGTCTGCGTTACCAGCTCGAAATACCAGCCGGCTGGCGAGTGAGAGACGGAGCTTCCGAGCATACGCACGGACCAGGGTGCGTCCGACATCAGATCATTACCAACAAATAGAACTCCGCCCAGGCAACCGAACGACACCAGTGCGAACTCGGGGAGCCAGGCGTCCTTCAATCTTCTGATGGTTGCAAGAATCGCCTGAAATTTCGGTCGATCTTCTGGTCCGAGCAGACCGGAATCCAGAAACTGGCGAACGATTAAGCGAAAACGTTCTTCGATCAGCTTCTGTCCAGCGACGAGCAAGGGGACGGCAATGAATACGCGCGCGAAGACGCGGTAGTCCTTCAAGAGAGCGACAATCGACGCCCGCGGACCGCTGATGGCGGTCAGGGCGACCAACGGAACCCAGCCAACTAGTACGGTTATGAAGATTCTCCGGCCAGTGTTCCACTGGTTGGGCCGAATCAGGTGCGTCGCCTCCTGAAAACGGTAAAGCGCGCCTCCGCGAATCAAAGACACTGTCTCCAGAGTCTCTGCCTCTTGCATTGTTGTGCTCCGCTAGTTTGTCCTATCCATTAGCCGCTTGCTAACACTCATACGCCGCGCGGACTTGAGGTGGAACTGTCAAGAGTGACAGCGAGGGCGTCCTTACCGGGTTCACGTTTCAAGGGCTGATAAGCCACTGTCAAGCCCCTCTTGTACTAACCGAAAAGGCTTGAAGCGCCTCCTTGGTCAAGAGATTACGGACCCGCCCAATCTGTTTATGGCCAACTGTCACTTCTGCCAGTCGCAGCCCGGCTGTTTCCCGAGATAGATTCAGCGCAGAGGTTACCGCCCGATGGCTGGATGCTGCCGAAGATAGAGGGTGGGTTAAGCACAAAAGGACATGACCATGAAAGCGCCCCGCTCCCATATCCTGATCGCCGCCGCAATGGTTTTCACGCTTGGCGTGATGGCACAGGATGCAGATCCCAAGGTCGAGAAAAAGCAGAAAGAAATCCGCAGCATGGCGCAGGACACCCTTGGGCGCCTCTACGAAGCCGATCCAAGTGCCAAATCAGCGATCAAACGGGCTGCTGGGTATGCGGTGTTCAGCAACCTGGGTATAAAAATTCTGGTCGCCGGGACTGGCAATGGAAAAGGCATCGCAGTCGACAACAAGACCAAGCGCGAGATCTTCATGAAGATGCTTGAACTCCAGGGCGGACTCGGGATGGGAGTGAAGAAATTCAGTGTGGTTTTTGTTTTCGATACCGAAAAGGCATTCAATAGCTTCGTGAATTCTGGCTGGCAGTTCGGCGGACAAGCCACGGCGGCTGTGAAAAACGGAGACCAAGGCGGAGCGATGCAGGGAGCGGCATCGGTATCGGATGGCGTTTGGATGTATCAACTCACCGACAAGGGCCTTGCTCTGGAAATTACTGCCAAGAGCACCAAGTATTACAAAGACGATGACCTGAACTGAAGCTAGGATCGTTGCCGATTACTTCCCGCAATCGACCATGGCCCGGCCCGGCCAGACGAAAACGAAATCGGTCGCGTCGACCGTAACTGAGAAACGCATTGTTCCCTTCGGATAGCAACCGTCGGCTGAGCACAGAACAGAATAGTAGCGCGGGTCTTTGGTTACGAATGAAACCGTCAATGCCCTTTTAGGATTTACGGCGAAGACTTTCGATGCACTGTTCGGAGACAAGAAAGTCTCATTTGGAAGAAAGCCACTCGAGAAGCAATTCATGCTTGTCAGTTCCCACACCTTTTTGCGTTCTCTTTTGCTGAGGCCTTTCTTCGTAAGCACAACGGGAAGTGGCATGGTTACACGCCCATCAACACTCGTACCGCCTTGGCGCACGGAGAGTTCCGACTCCGTATTGTTGACAATGATGGTCGTGAAACTCAATAGTTCGCCCGCTTCCCCCGAGCTGACTTTTTCGAATCCCGCCCGCGAACTAACCTCGATTCCTCCGTGCTTCAACTTGTGGATTGCATTACCGGTCACTGGGTCCCGAACGCTAGAGGACACAGCCCCTGGGCCGTTGTCCTCCCCCCACACAAATGCGCTCACAGCTTCTGCCTTGAAGGTGGGTACGTTGTCTTGGGCACACGATAAGGGCGTCAGCGCCAGAATGGCAAGCGTGACTGCAAGTGTGAATCGCATTGAAGTTTGAACAAGCCGATGCTGAATTTCGTTTGCCCGATCCTCAGTGCGGGCCCGGACGCTACCTCCCACCTTGTAAACCATGGCGGAGAGGCGTGCGACTGGTAGAAATGCCAGCGTCTGTGGCACCGACGGCCGTTCATTCAACTGGGACCACGCAAAAAGGCGATTCCGAGTGGATGCGTGGCATGACGAAACACTGTGTGTTCTTACAGTCGCTGAAGATCGTTCGCTCGCCTAAGCTTGAATCTGCCACTGTGTCTTGCAGCTGCGATTCCGTGAGGTGCGTAGATGTTGACCAAGAACCGAGGTTATCGTTACTCGGTCGCGACGGTTATGGGGTCTTTCTTGACCATAGCGATTTCGACCATGGGCGTTGCACAAGAGGGGCACACGGACGATTTGGCGAAGGTATGCCAAAGCAAAAGCGGCAAGTGGTTGGAGAAATATTCGGAGTGTGAGTATGCGGACCGGCAGTGGTGCACCGCCACAGGAGGGCAGTTCGACGAATGTGGTTCCGCTTGCCGGCACAACCCTGATCCGGCGGCTCCATGCACCATGCAGTGTGTTCCCCTGTGTACTTTCCCCGCCCAGGCGACAAAGCCGGACGCGGCAAGTCCTTCAAAACTCGACCAGGCTAAGGACATCTTGCAGGGTGGCGCGGTCGCGGCAGAGAGTGTGAAGTCAGGTAGTCCCCAGGATAACGCAACCGCCGTCCAATCACCGCCACTTGCATCGCCACCCGCAGAGACCACAACGGGAACTGAGAAGACTAAGAATGCTAAGAAGAAGTCCGGCGGATCCATCGTTGCAGCTCCTCTTCCGCTTGTGAGCCCGGCGATTGGTAAAGGAATCGTTCCGATTTTGGGCTATATCTTCCCCTTCAGCAAGAACGACAAGGTTTCTCCTCCTTCGACCGTCGGAGCGCTTGGTCTGGTCACCGACAATGGGAGCAGGGCCTGGGGCGTGGGCGCGGACCTGTATTTTAAACAGAACACCTATGAAATCACGTCGTTCTTTGGTAAGGGTAACATCAACTATGACCTGTATGGCAGCGGAGTCTTCGCGGGACTTAAGCTCCCTCTGGTGCAAACCGGCCATCTTTACCGTGGGGAGGTTTTGCGGCGCCTTTGGTGGAAGGTTTTTGTGGGGCCACGGGTTTGGATTGGGGAGTCTTTTGTCACGGTAGATCCGCATTACAGTAATAGCAACCTTCCGCCACTTCCGCCGGGCTTCGGCATCCAGAACGACATGCGGGCTTTAGGGCTGAGAATGATCCGAGATACTCGCGCCAACCAGTTCTTCCCGACCGCTGGAGAAAAACTGGAATTCACATCCGACTTCTTCATGCAATCGCTGGGCAGCAAATACTCGTTTCAGGCGTACAGACTAACGTTCAACCAATACCATAGTCTGAGCAAGAATCAGGTCCTTGCCTACGACTTGTTTGGGTGTGCCACCAGCGGCCAACCGCCCTTTTACGGAAATTGCATTTATGGCACCAGCAACGAACTGCGGGGGTATACGGCCGGCAAGTACTTCGACCGCTACATGTTCGCGGCACAGGTGGAATATCGCCTGACTTTACCGTATGGCATTGGCCTTGCCGGATTCACCGGCGTCGGAGAAGTGGTCCCGGGTACGAGTCAGATACTCTTTAAAAATAATCACTTCCTGCCCGACGTGGGTGGAGGGCCGCGCTATGAACTGAGTAGGAAATATCATGTCAATCTTAGGGCGGACTTCGCCCGGGGCAGGGACAGTTGGACATGGAGCATGGGTATCGGGGAAGCGTTCTGAGGAATCGGTAAGATGGTCTGTCTACAGGAAGATTTTCCAGGAGCACTTAATTTCGATACAAACCGTAACCAACTACTGCCAGTTTTGATTTGCTTAGTCCAATAGTGTCACACTACCGCTTGCGAGGTCGTAGTACGCCGCCACGACCTTTATCTTGCTCTCCTTTACCAGCCCGGATACGACGGTTGAAGATTCGCGCAGAAGAGCCGCTTGTATCTTGGCATTGGCCTTGATTGCTGCCTCCAGGTTTGACCCAGCCTGATCCACCGCAGGCTGGATATGCGGGTAGAGAGCGCTGATCTGCCCAGGAACTTCCTTGGCTTGAATCGTTGCCTTTACCGCTCCGCAACCGCCGTGCCCCATTACGAGGATCACCTTTGTGCCTAATACTGCAGCTCCGTACTCGAGGCTGGCGATGATCTCCGGGGTGACAACATTGCCCGCGACCCGGGTCACAAAGATGTGCCCGATGCTCTGATCGAAGATCAGTTCGACAGGAACCCTAGAGTCGGCACAAGACAAGACTGCCGCAAACGGCTCCTGCTTCTCAACGGTGTTTTGCTTAAGGATCGCAAGGTCTTGTTCGAATGCAGTCAGACGGCCAGATGCGAATCGACGGTTGCCCTCCATCAGTTCTTGCAGAGCGGCATCGGGGCTCAGCTTGCTTTGCGCCAGTAGCGGGCTCGGAGTAAACTCCATACCCGCCGCCGCAACCAGACCGGCCACCGTCCCGGTCACGGTCATTTGCAGGAACCGCCGTCTTGACGAATCGTGATCCGAAATCGGGCCTTGAATACTGCTTTCGGCAGAACAAACCGGACTCGGGTCTTGTCTTGATCCGCTCGTTATTGAGTCAAATGGAATAGCCATAATTTTATTTCCTCAGTCGAACCAGTCCTTATCTTGGGTCTCGACACTGCCCGCTCATTTCCAGGCTTCACTTGGCGTAGACGGAGCCCGTCCATTGTCCTCCCGCCGACCGAAATCAAACTAAATCATGAGCTTCTTCTCCGATTCCACCGTGGCTGAATTCTTCACTCATCATGAAGGTAACACCACTAGCAAAAGTGACAGTCAACCATCAAGAGCAGAGACCAGACGTCTGGGTCAAGCCGACGAAGCGGTCGGAATGACGACCTCCGCGGGATGCCGAATCGAGTTTGAGACGACGCACACCCCAACAAGTTTCGTCAACGCTGTTAGTTCTGCCAGTCGCTTCATCTGGCGTCGGGGATCACACTTGATGTGCTTTGTTCTTCCATGCGAATTGACTTCAAAGGCACGCGGTTGCTGCCTCTCGGCTTGGGTGACGTGAAGTTGGAGCAAGAATCGGTCAATGCCTGAGAACCTAGGGGGAATCGATGAGTTGTGCTCCGAACGCCGAGCTGCGGCCGTTTGCGGTTAAGAATGCGCTTGTGGTGGGCACCGACCCAGAGATCGGGACTCTCCTGTTGAGCGTTCTCAAGTCTGGCTCATGGACAGTGAGGACCGTGCGTGATAATCTCGCGGCACTTGCCGCGTGCCGGGCGAAGACTTTCGACCTGATCGTGACTAGCGATGAGACCTCGGGCAGAGAGGACATCGAATTACTGCGGCAGATTCGCCTCGTGCATCCCCACACCCGTCTGATCATTCTCGCTGGCGAAAGCACACCTGCGGATGTGATCACGTCGATGCGCGAACGCGCCTTTAGTTATTTCTCCAAGCCATTCTCTTTAGACACGCTCGCCGCGATGATTCGCATCGCTACTGAGGGGCCGTGCTGGGACGATGGTATAGAGGTCGTGTCAGGGACGCCGGAGTTGATTCGGCTCCTCGCACGTTGCGATGTGAAAACGGCTGACCGATTGGTTCAATTTCTCAACGAGGTTGCCGACCTGCCCGACCCGGAAAAGATTCAAGTGGCCATGGCTTTTCGCGAGATGCTTTTGAATGCGATCGAGCATGGCGGACAACTTGATCCGAACAAATATGTCGAGATCGAATACGTTCGTGCCCGTCACATGGTCACGTGCCACATTACTGATCCCGGCCCAGGTTTTACGCTTGACGAAATCCCTCATGCGGCGATCGCTAACCCTGATGACGACCCGATCCGCCACCTTGCTCTACGCGAGGAACAAGGAATGCGTCCCGGCGGGTTCGGTGTTCTGCTCGCGCAAAAACTCGTTGACGAGCTTATCTACGGGCAAGACGGCAACGAGGTCCTCCTTATTAAATATCTGGATTCCGCGAGGCCTAAGTCCGCCTGATGCAATCCGATGTTCGGTAGTGGTGCAGTTTGACGCAGGTTCCCCTGTCTTTGGTAGTCGGATAGCCGTTTGGCTGTTTGCGGCTTGTAAGATGGGTCCCTCATGGCGTTTCACTTTGAGTTCGACTCGGTAAACAAAATCCTGCTCCTCCGAGTTGAGGGGCGGGTCACGGATGAGTTGTTCAGAGAGCTTTACTGGGAGGTTCGAAAGTATTCGACCGCGACCGATGCCAGCGCGGGTATTTGGGATTTATCGCCGGTTACCGACTTTGCCGTATCCCCTGAATTTATTCGCGATCTGGCGAATCAGGGACCCGCTATGCCTGACGCGACCAGGCGCCCTCGCTTTTTCGTTGCCCCGCCGATGGTTGGACTGGGCATATCTCGCCTGTTTGAGATCGCGGCTGGGCCCACGAATCCGCTGTTCAGCGTCGTGCTCGCGGTAGACGAAGCGTTAGCAGTACTCGGAGTTGAGTCCCCGCACTTTGAACCTTTGAGTTTCACCGATCCCCCATCATTGCTCTCCCTTCCCAAAGGCCGTCGTAGCCATTAGAGGTATTTTGCGCACTGTTCAATTTTGAACAGACAGACGTTTTTTGGTTGAACTAGAGTACCGTACGAAAGTGTAGACCCGGAGGTGTATATGTATTGTCCGTCATGCGCGGCGGGTCGTCAGGCGGAATTCACAGCTGAAGTCAACATCCATTTTCGTGGTCTGCAGAATCTCGATCAGCCGGGCGTCTTAGTATTCCCGAACATTTTTGTCTGCCTGGATTGTGGCTTTTCGCGGTTTACCATCCCTGAAACCGAATTGACGCGGGTTGTCACCGCCGCACGGACTAGTGGAAGCTCAATCCGCGAGGGAGCGCGAGCGTGGTCCCAATCTGTCGAGTCGGACTGCGCTTGACTCGCCGCCGAGCCCTAGCCAGAGCTTGGCGGATTGAGACCCAGCAACGGTGTGCGCTACGCCTTGCAACACTGGGCCAGTTCTGGTAAAAAGGTCCAAACCAAATGACCAGCCGCGTTCGCATTCTCATTGCCGACGACCACAATCTGGTGGCTGAACTGTGCAAGCGACTTCTCGAAACGGAGTTTGACGTAGTGGGAGTCGTCAGCGACGGTCGCGCCTTGGTGCGCGCTGCTGGCGAATTGAAGCCGGACGTGATCGTACTCGATATCGCCATGCCCGTCCTTAATGGCTTGGATGCGGGGCGGCAAGTGAAAGAAATACTTCCCGCCGTCAAACTGGTTTATCTGACCATGAATCCCGACGCCGATGTGGCCGCGGAAGCCTTCACCCGCGGAGCTTCCGGCTACCTGCTTAAGACCTGCGCTGCCGGCGAGTTGGTATTGGCGGTTCGCACGGTGTTGCGGGGCAAAACGTATCTCTCTAAGTCTCTGTCTCGCGACACGATCGATTGCTTGCGCTGGCAACACAAGAAACTGGTCAACGAGGACGAACGCTTGACCGACAGACAGATTGAGGTTCTGCAATTGCTGGCCGAAGGCAAGGTGATGAAGGAAGTTGGCGACATCCTGCACATGACAACCAGGACGGTTGCGTATCACAAGTATCGCATGATGGAAGTGCTCGGTGCCAAGAGCAACGCCGAACTGGTCAAGTACGCCGTCCGGAACCACATCGTGGCCGCTTAGACAGAGCCAGACGTAATCTGCAAACCGCTCCCGACAAACTGCCTGCCCTCAAGAACTGCTTCCACGGCAGTTAGCAGGTCAATTGCCGCTCTTGTCTTTACGACGTAGCCCTGCGCCCCAGAGCGGAGAGCTTCTTGTACCACGTCAGCAGAAGATTCCTGAGTTACGAAGATTATTTTGGCATCCGGGGCGAGTTTACGAACTTGTCGCGCGACTGCGATTCCATTTAGGGAGGGGAGGCCAACATCAAGGAGGATTAAATCTGGTTTCAGTTCTTCGGCCTTTCGAACCGCCTCAAGTCCGTCGGAAACCTCGCAGATGACCTGCAAAGCCGGCAGTTTCGCGAGCGTTTTGCAGATAAATTCGCGGAAGGCCACGAAATCTTCAACCACAAGAACGCGAATCAGTGGCAACCAGACCCCTACTTTCCCAGTCCAACAACCGCAGGTTTCGGTGCCGGAGGGCCCGGAACTTTGCTCTTCCATTCATCATTATTATTAAAGGATGTTTGTCAATTACCAGGTAGTGCTATCTCACCGCACTAAAAGACGCGGCGGTACGGACCGCACCGCACAATCTACTGGAAGTTCAAATCGTTACTATGGAATTTGCCTCGTTTATTTCCTTCGGGCAAGTCCTCAAACAGTATCAGGGTGTCCCCTAGTCATAATTCGACCGGGAAAGGACGACAATCTGGAAGCCTGCGATATCTCCTCAGGAGATCGCCTGGCGGTCGTCAATTCCCGTGAACATGGCCGCGACCCGGCTGTCATTTTTGCCAGTATGCGCGACGGAGAAGGTTCCTTAGCATTTCTTCCTCACATGCTTCTCGTTTAAATCGAGCGAAATCAGCTCGGGCAAGTTCAGGAACGACAGCTAACGAAACGAAAGGACAATTTCATGAAACAACATCAACATCGTAGATGGATCGTAAGCTGCACTGCATTGCTGTGCATTGTCTGTGCCGGATTGGCGTATGGCGCGTCGAACGGCAAGAAATTCAAGTTCAACGGACTGATCACCGGGCGAGCCGGAGACAATCTCACGGTGAAGAACATTAAGGATTCAACTAGCGTCGTCGTGGTGTTGACCGATGAAACCAAGGTTCAAATACCGAAAGGATTGTTGAAAGTCCGGCACTCGGAGCAGGCAGTCACCGCACTGATGCCGGGACTGAAGGTTGAAGTCGAAGGCATCGGCACCGAAACCCGGGTGGTTGCCAAGAGCATCAATCTCTCCAAGGACGATTTACTCATGGCCGAGATGATCCAGGCTGGCTTGACACCGACGCAGCAGCAACAACAGGCTAACATCGCCAACATCGCCGCGAACAAACAAGGTGTTGAAGCCAACAAGGAAGACACTGCCGCCAACAAGGTACAAATCGCCTCCAATCAAGAGCAGATCGGTGCCAGCAAGGAGCAGATTGCGGCAAATCAGGCGGAGATTCAAAGTACCACGAAGCGCTTCAGCGAACTTTCAGAGTATGACACCACGGCCACGGCAACGGTCTACTTCACTAGCGGAAGCTCCACCATTTCAGATAGTGATAAAGGCGCTTTGAAATTGCTGGCTGGAACCGCGGTTGGCACGGCGGGCTACATCATCCAGATAAAGGGCTTTGCCGACTCGTCCGGCAATGCCGCCATGAACCAGGAGCTGAGCATGGATCGAGCCCAAGCGGTCATCGCGTACCTGATACAGAATTGCAGTGTTCCTCTGCGGCACATCGTGGCGCCGGGGGCGATGGGCACAGCTGATCCTACAGCACCCAACGAGGTACCCGAGGGACGTGCAGAAAACCGCCGCGTGGAAGTCAAGGTGTTGGTGAATCGCGGAGTGGCTGGAGGCATGTAGACAGCTCCCTTTTGCCGTATTGCTTCACTCTGCAAATCCGCACGCGCCTCTAACGCACAAGCTGGAGGAGTGGTGCTCGGTGGTTATTGTGCGGAATGCGGCAAGTGATGTTTTGCATAGATCGGCTTGGAGGCACCGCATTGTCCTTCTCTCCAGTCCGGTCTCAGTGAATCGAGACCGGACTCATTTTCTTCTTTGAGAGAGAGGGTGGAGCAGTGCTTGAACGGGATAGGTCAAGTTGCGGAGGAGAACAGCCATGGCACGAGACAGAATGCTGAGTACACTCGGCTGTGCCCTCCTGGCTGGGCCGATGTTCGTAGCCGGGCTGATGGCACAAGATCCCCCCGTTGACACGACGGGAACTCAGGTTGCCACGGAGGAAACGCCAGCGGCGGCGGTCAATTCCGATGCTCTCAGAAAAGAGGCGCAGAACCCTGTCGCCAGCCTCATCAGCGTTCCCGTGCAGAATAACAACAACATGGGGATTAATCCCGGATACCGTACGCAAGATGTGTTGAATATTCAGCCCGTGATTCCACTGAAGGTAAGCGACAACTGGAACCTGATCATTCGCTGGATTACTCCCCTCATTTACCAACCGCTCCCTGCGCCATCTCCCTTGCCTCAAATCGGCGTTTCCGGCCTGGGCGATATGCAGCCCACCTTCTTGCTCTCTCCGAGGAAACCACATAAGGTGATTTGGGGCGCAGGTCCGATCATTCAGCTGCCGACTGCGACCAGCCAGTACTTGGGACAAGGGAAGCTTGCCCTCGGACCCAACATCGTCGCTCTGACCATGCCAGGCCACTTTGTGCTGGGCGTGCTCGTCAACAACATCTGGTCGGTTGCCGGTGGGGGCAGCCGTCCTGACATCAATCAGATGCTGTTGCAGTACTTCGTCAACTACAACATGAAAAAAGGCTGGTACCTGACCGCGCAACCCATCCTCACCGCCAACTGGAACACACTTGCACCCAGCGGAAGCGTGTGGACGGTGCCATTCGGCGGTGGCGTGGGAAGAATCATGAAACTTGGTTTTCAGCCGGTGAACATCAGCGTTCAGGCTTATGGCAATGCCGTCCATGTTCCTGGAGCTTCGCCTTGGAACGTTCGGGCATCATTCGCATTACTGTTTCCAAAACTCACCAAGCAGCAGCAGAAGATGATGATGGAGCAAAAACTGAAACAAATGGAACAGGAGCAACCTCGGAAGTAAACGGTCGTCTCAACTCGCCAGTGAACCGACCATAAGGACAATGGGTTCCGGGGCAGTCGGGCCTCGATGCCGGAATCCTGCCTGATGACGGATTGTTCATGGCGTGTTGCCCGCGGCCAATGGTTCACTAACTGCCGATGTGGGCGTCCCCTCACTGGGCATTCCTCCTCAGTTCGGGGTCAGCGGTGGTGGCTATCGTCCGCCTCCGAAGATTATTCGCGCACCCTGTAAGTTCTGTCAGTATCCCCAACCGCGAGCGCCTGCTAATTTTTTTGTGCTGATAAAAACGCGTACGGAGTGAACCCAAAATGTTGCTCGCCATGAATGGTTCAAAGAAGGCTCTGGTCATCGCACTTCTTTTCCTAGCTGCGCTTCCGCTGGTTCGAGCCCAAGACGCGGGAGACCTCGACAACTACAAGTTTCGAGTGGAGGGGAGTTGGTGGCTCACCCACCCGACCGGCTATTTTGGCTTGAACGGAAGCAACAACTACGTCAACTTCAACCAGGATTTCGGCTTCAAGAACAATTCCACGTTTACCGGCAAGATCGATTATCGGTTTCGCCGCAAGCACCACTTTTTGCTCAACGTCACGCCCATCTACGAGTCACGAAGCGCCACCCTCAACCGGACGATCATATTTGACGGACAAACGTTCAACATTGGTGCCGAAGCCACTGCCAGCGTAAGGACGTGGAACGTTGCGCCGGGATACGAATACGACATCATCCGGCGCGATCACGGGTTCCTGGGCCTCGAAATCGACGTCAACATGATCGACACCAGGGCCGCGCTCAGCGCCGCGGCAAATGTGAACGCGGAACAGGCAGCAGTATCAGGTTCCAAATCAATCTTTGCTCCGCTCCCCGCGGTCGGCCCGGTTTTCCGCTGGTATCCTCTGCACGACTCCAATCGACTCTCGATTGACGGTTCGGTCAGAGGCATGCCCTTCTTCGGCTATGGGAACTATGTTTCGGCGCAAGGCGGCCTGAATATCGGCCTCACGAAACACTTGATGCTTCGCGGCGGCTACCAGATGGGCAGCCGTCTGAGTATCCACGGAACTGCCGACCAGATCGCCGTGAAATTGACTCATGCGGGACCGACGGCTGGACTCGAATACTCCTTTGGCGAGGCTCCTCCGCCGAGAGAGAAGGTGCCCAACCAGCCGTCACCCTGGCACGTCGACTGGGTTCCGTTCTACCTGTGGTTCAGCGGACTCCAGGGAAATGTGGGAGCACTGGGACAAGTAGTTCCGGTTAACGTAAGTTTCTCCGACGTCTTCAAGCAACTCAACATCGGATACATGACCGCCTTGGATGTGCGCCGGAAGCGGGTCGGCTTGCTGACCGATCTGATCTTCATCAGCGTCTCATCGGACCAGCAATCTACGCCTGTCGAGAATGGTTTTTACTCGGGTTTCACGGCGAATGCCAAAACGTTCTTTATCGATCCTGAGGCTTATATACGCTTGCTGGACAAGGATCGAGGTTCGGTAGACATAGTTGGCGGTGGCCGTTTTTGGCATCTGAACAATAGCATCGACCTTCTGGCAGGCACCCAGCCGGCAACTACAGTCGGCCAAACTCACTTCTGGATAGATCCGGTGGTGGGCGGCCGATTCCGCCTCAACCTCAGTAAGGGATGGTTCGTCAACCTCAAGGGCGACGCCGGCGGATTTGGAGCCGGCTCAAAAGCGACCTACCAGATTTACGGTGGGCTGGGGAAAGAGTTTAAGAAGAGATATTCCTTGCTAGCCGGGTACCGGTACCTGGACGTGAACTACCAGAGTGCCGGATTTACCTATGACACCCATATGAACGGTTTGATCGCGGGTTTTGGCATTCGCTTCAAATGAAGGGAAAGGCGCGCCAACAGAAGGTCATCAAAAACTGAAACGGAGGTTATCAAGCATCCACGAAATGGTCTGGTTTTTATCGTTGCCCTAATGCTCGTTCGCTATTTCAACTGACAACACGCCAGGGGAATGCGTGAACTCAAAATCCTTGCCTCGCTATGTCGTTGCGGAGTTTGTCTTCCTGGCACTGACGCTTCTCACTACCACTGCAGGTGCCTCCGAGACCGTTGCCCCAACGGTCGTCTCCGACGCGCTGTCGGCCGTCCTCGCCAGGAGTTATTTGGGCCTGGCAGAAGAAGCCAGGATTTTCCGAAGCCACGGTCCTGCAATGCTTGTTTTCAATCATTACTCCTCTTTCATGCTGGAAGGAGTAAATCATCTCGACTGAGAAGCCTCTCCTGTCAATTTTGACAGTTTCACTGGGCGAGCCTATAGCTGTAAACGAAGAAGGCCATGTTGTGTTCTTGGCGAAACATTTCTTCCCATGCTTCGAAAGGAAAAAATATGACTAGGAGTGCTCTCTGGATGTCTGTTTTCCTCGGTCTGCTAGTGTCGGTTTGCCAGAACCCCGGCTTCGCACAGACGGCCGAACCAATGAAGGCCCAAGCCGCACTGCCGGCGCAGTACGCGGCGACGGCATTTGGCCAGTCCGGCGCTGCTGCAGGGAAGAGCTTCGGTCTCAACATCTTTGTGCAGGAATTGACGAGTGATGGGGACGTTGACGAGTTGGCGGCGACTCTGAAGGCAAAAGGCCAGGACGGGTTGGTGAGCGCGCTAGAAAAAATAAACGACAAGGGCCGGGTCTCTCCCAACGGCTCGGTCGGCACCGGGATGCGCTTCGTTCGCATCCGCCCGACCGGAGACGGCGGACAGCACATCGTCCTGGCGACGAATCGGCTGATTTCGTTTCCCGAGCTGTACAACTCAACGCGCTCCACCAGTTACAAGATCGGCATTGTGGTGCTCGACGTCGACAAGGATGGCAAAGGGACCGGCTCGTTCGCGCCCCTGTGCAAGGTCAAGTTCAACAAGAAGGATGAACTGGAGATCGAGCACTACGGTCAGAAACCGTTCCGCCTCGCCAACGTGTATCTGCAAAAGTAGTTCAGAAGGATCCGTCGGCGCCGTTCATTTCTTTTCGATCGAAAAGAAAAGGTCAAGCCCAAGGCCAATTGAATTTACCTGCTCATTCCGTTTCTTGCCCGTGTTGTTGTCATGCTCATAGTAGGGATTGAACTGCACATGCTTTCCAACAGGAAGCAGGCAACCGGCATAAAGCGACGTGGTACTCCATTTCGAGTATTGGCTCTCGTAGAAGGGCTCGGCGGCGATATATGGTATGAGGTGATAGGAATGTATCGCGAAGGTCCTCTCGAGTGTCAGTTTATTGCGATAGCGCCAGGTGAATTGGCCGCCCTTCCAATCCAGGTCCACGCGATTTCTGTCGGTCACTAGAACTGCACCCTTCATCGGGAAATGAAGAGTTACCGCCGTCAAGAACCGATTTTCAGGATCCGCATTGGGAGCAGTTATATATCGGTATCCAGCCTCGAGCACCAGCGGCCTGTGCTTTTCATCGTTGAGATCGAAAGCGGCTATCCTTTTTAACCTGAGCAGGGGTTTGAGGTAGAACTGGATGCTCGGTCCCAAGGTGGCCTGGACCGGGTCACCGCCCTCGCGGTCGTCTTTCGCCTGGAAATAAACACGGACGCTTGAGTTGAGTTTGAGATAGGTGTCAATCTCGGGCAGGAACTCCACCGATTGTGCGTGCACAGAGGCGCAAGCGATAAGAAGGGAGAGCGTTAGTAGAAGGAAACGGAATATACTTTTCAGCTGTTCTCTCATCGTCTCTTGGCCTAACCGTTTCCCAGTCTCAATCGGACCTCCCTCTGATGCAACCGGCAATTCTGACAGGTGTGTGTCTAGGTGCTGCCACGTAGTTTGTCTGGGGGGACACGGAAAGGGTTCGTGTGCTCCGGGGAGACCCACCGAGTTCTCCGCCAGCGTGTCGCAGAAAAAATCACCGGGTCGTGACGCTACGTACGGGCCAATCAAGCTCCTTGAAGTCCACAGGTGCACACGCTGCCGGGCCGTCGAAACGCCAGAGGTGGAAAATGCAGGACATGAGTGTCTATCATCGCCGTTCGCTTCTCCATTGGTTTGTCTCGCTGATATTTCTCTTCCTGATGTTCGGCGGAGTTTGCTTCGCGCGGCCCAAGAAAGACGTCATTCAGTTCACCAATGGCGATCGCATCACCTGCGAGATCATCAAGCTTGAGAAGGGCTACCTGTATGTCAAGCTCGAATACGCGGATGGCACGGTTGCAATGGACTGGTCTAAGATTGTCCGCCTCGAGAGCCCGCAGAATTTTGTGGTTGCTGATAAGGATGGGAAGCGCTACACAGGTAGCCTGCGGAGTGAGGCCGAGGGAAAGGCTCCGGAAGAACTGGAGCAACTGAAAGTGCAGGTGACGGGAGCCTCTTCAAGCCAGGTAGTCCCGGCGAAAGAAGTCGTTGAGATCGACCGGACAGATACCAGCTTCTTGCAGAACCTGCACGGCGGACTCGACGTTGGCCTCAACTACTCCAAACAGCAAAGCCGCACGCAATACAACTTTGATTCGAATGCAATTTTCCAACGGACCAAGTGGTCGGCGTCGGCAAATTATCAGTCCAGTTTCAGCGGTGGAGGTAATGTTTCTGATCTTCGTAACAGTGTGGGACTGGATGTCACCAGACAACTGCTATCACCGCGCAATTTCTATGCGGGACTTGCAGATTTTCTGCAAAGCGAAGAACAACAACTACAACTGCGCACGACGTTAGGCGGCGCGGTTGGGCACGTGTTCAGTTACACGAATAACAGCTTCATTGCAGCCTATGGCGGCGCGGACTGGAACCGCGAGCGCTACTCTTCGGAGGCGACAGTTGACCGAACTGGAGACACCGCCGAAGCGATCATCGGAACTCAGGTGAATTTCTTCCGCTTCAAAACCACGAATATTCTCGCTGATGCTCGTGTTTATCCCAGCCTGACCGACCTGGGACGCGTACGTTTTGACCTCAACACTTCCGTGAAGCTGAGGGTTGCCAAAGACCTGTATTGGAGGATCGGCTACTATTTAAACTTCGACAGCCGCCCGCCACAAAGCCTGCCCAAAACTGACTATGGTTCCACTTCGAGCCTAGGATGGACGTTTTAGGTAGCTGCTGGCCCGTCTCGGGATTTCCAGTGGCAAAACTGACAGTTGCCAGACTCCAGCCTCTCGCCGAGCATACTTCCGAGACCAAAGGTCCGCCGCGAATGCGCCCGGGGATCGAATACGGGGGCCTTTCGGTTTGCCGCCTTGAACACCGAGAACGGAGGTAATTATGCGCGGAGAAGCAAGAGTCACAAGGTCAGTGATTGGAGCCACGGTTCTATTGGGATTGCTGATGGTAGGAACCTTAGTTGGCTTCGCGAGAGAAAAGAACGAAACGATTGACGCAACGGCTTTCGGTACGGGCACCCAAATGGGGCAGAACATCGGCGTGACGTTGAATATTTATGAGTTCTCGACTCCAGCGGACAGACAGATTCTTGTTCAGGCGTATGAGAAGGGTCAGAACCAGGGCCTGGTTAACGCGCTGCAGAGGATGAAAGCGGTGGGCCATGTCGAAATCACTGGCACACTAGGCAATGACTGCTCCTTTATCCGAATGATTCCGACCCCGACGGGCCGAAAAATTGTCTTTGTCACCACTCGCCAGATTAGATTCGGGGAAGCGTTCTTTGACACCCAGTCTCAATCGTTCAACCTCACCGCCGGCATACTCGAAATCAACGACCAGGACAAGAGCAAGAGTTCAGGCGTCTTGTATCCGGCAGCCCAGCTTGTTGTCGACAAACAAGGGGAGCTGCAGTGGGATCTGAATCAGAACCCATGGAGACTCGCTGACATTATCGATTGGAAAGGCACGCCCGGCGTGAACTAAGCCGGTGGCGAAGAAAGGCTGAAGCCTCAGCTTGAGGCCTTTCTCGCATGGAGATAAGAAAATGATCCGAACCTTCGCAAAGCAGCTTTTGTCAACGACGCTATGCTTCCTGCTGGTCATCGCCGCGATTCCGTTTGAAGCAGGAGCTCAGCAACCCGCGCCAACCGGCTATTCCGGGCAAGGCGCGCCGCTGACGCCCGAAGAACTGCAACAATTGGTGGGCCCCATCGCGTTGTACCCGGACGCGTTGGTAGCCCAGATTCTTGGATCGTCAACTTTTCCGGACCAGATTGCTTATGCCGACAACTGGCTTCACCAAAACCAAAATCTCACCGGCAACGCTCTCCTGCAGGCTGTTGATAATCAACCTTGGGACCCGAGCGTAAAGGCGCTTACACAATTTCCTTCGGTGCTCGACAACCTGGCGAAAAACCTCAGTTGGACCTCTTCGCTGGGCGAGGCGTATCACACTCAGACCGCCGATGTCATGACCGCCATCCAGTTTCTGCGGGCAAAAGCACAAGCGGCGGGCAATCTGAAATCAGGCTCACAACTTGTTGTAGTGCAACAGTCGCCGCAAACCATCGTGATTCAGTCGGCGAATCCACAGGTGGTGTACGTACCCGTGTACAACCCCGCGGTCGTTTACGGCTATCCCTACGTGTACCCCGGCTATGTCTATGTTGCCCCACCCCCATCGACTGCAGTGCTTGCGTTCGGAGTCGGTATCGCGGTCGGCGCGATGATGAGCGGCGGATATGGCTGGGGCTATAGCAGCTGGAACTGTGGCTGGCACGGTAGCACTACGGTCGTGTATCGCGGTGGTGCCTACTACGGAAACAGTGCCTGGCACGGCGGCTACTACGGTTCGAGCGGCTCTGCGTATGGTCCAAACGGCGCCGCCCACTATAGTTCTGGCTACAACCCCTCCACAGGGACTTACGCGCACGGCGGCACTGCCTCTAACGGCTACGGCAGCGTAAGCGCCGGTCAAGCGTACAACCCACATACTGGAGCTTCAGCCTCGACTGTGCAAGGGTCCAATGCTTATGGCAGCGCTGGAGCCTCGACGGCCTCAAAAAACGGTACCACCGTGAATAGCCAGCATCAAACCAACGCTAATGGAACAACCGGTCAGATGCACAGTTCGAACGGTGCCTCGGCTTATGGCGCTACGGGTAAGAACGGCAATAGCGCTGCCGTCGGCCAGGCCGCAAACGGCGACAAGTATGCGAGCGCGAACGGCAACACATACAAGAACACTGGAAGCGGTTGGAGCGGAAACTCGAACAATACTCAGAAATCCAGCTCATCAGGCTGGGGAGGGCAGGAAAAAAGCGGTGGGTCGTCAGCGTTCAGCAGTGGAAGCGGAGGCGGGTGGGGAGCTAGATCCGCGAGTGCCAGGGGTTCGTCCAGTATGGGGCGCAGGTGACTCCCAACCTTTAACCACAAACGGCATCAACTTTGAGGATGGTGTCGGTGAAGTTCTTGCAGTCGATATTTTTGGAGGACTCTTATGTCGCTCAGAACGCGCAGCATCTCCATCGTAACTCGGGTACTCCTTCTGTCATTAATCATTCCGTTGGCCGCCTGCAACAAGTCCGATAAGCCTTCTATCAAAGCATTTGCTTCATCTGACGATGCCGGCAACGGACTTCTGGAAGCGGCAAAGTCGGGAGATCAAAATGCGGTGCTTGCGATTTTCGGTCCGGACTCGAAAGAATTGGTCTTCTCTGGCGATGCCGTGCAAGACAAGGCTACCGTCGATGCTTTTGTGGCAGCCTATGGCGTGATGCACCGCTGGCGCAAGATGCCCGATGGAGCCCAAATCTTAGTGGTCGGAGCTGATAATTTTCCCTTTCCGATTCCGCTGAAGAAAAATCCTGCTGGGCAGTGGTCCTTTGACGCGGCGGCAGGAAAGGATGAGATTCTGGCGCGCCGAATTGGCCGGAACGAACTGGCAGTCATCGACATTTGTGGAGCACTGGCCGATGCTCAGGCCGAGTACTTTTCACAGGCTCACGATGGCGGAAGCACGAAACAGTACGCTTTGAAGTTCATCAGTGACACCGGCAAGCAGAACGGTTTGTACTGGGAGTCGTCGGAAGGCCAACCCAAGAGTCCGCTTGGGCCGCTCGCCGCATTTGCCACCGACGAAGGATACAGCGTAAAGCCCGACTCGCACTTGCCGTTCCACGGCTATAACTTCCACATGCTCAAAAGGCAAGGCAGTCACGCCCAAGGTGGTGCGAAGGACTACGTCGTCGATGGGAAAATGGTCGGGGGCTTTGCCTTCGTCGCCTATCCGGCGGGATATGGTAATTCGGGAGTGATGACTTTCATCATCAACCAGAATGGCATTCTGTTCCAGAAGGATTTGGGGAAGACCACAACCGAAACAGCAACCGCCATGACTGAATTCGATCCCGGTGACGGCTGGAGCCCGGTAGAGGAATGACTGAAGACGACGGTCGCAGAACCACGCGTTGCCGGATCGGTGGGAACCCGGAGCGGAAGCGTCACGGCCCGATTTCTGGTTAAGCCCCCGGCGCCTGTGCTATATGAACAAAATATGATGGACTTCCCACTTCTCGTTTTTGCCTTCTCTTTCGTCGCGCTTTGGCTCGCTGTATTTGTGGGGGCCTTCTTTCGCAAGAGAGTAGGACCGCTGGAATCTGATGAGCGGGACGACTTCGGCGTTCTCCAAGGCACGGCTCTGACATTACTAGGCCTCTTGATCGGATTTACCTTTTCAATGGCCATGAGCCGGTACGAACAGCGCAAAAACTACGAAGAAGCAGAGGCCAATGCGATCGGCACGGAGTACGTCCGCGCCGGTCTGCTACCTGACGCGGATGCGACGAGGGTGCGCGAGCTGCTGAGGAACTATCTCGATCAGCGGGTGCTGTTCTACACCACCCGCGACGGACAGCATCTTCAGCGAATCGACACCGATACTGTGCAACTGCAGAACGACCTTTGGTCCGCCGTCCAAGTTCGCGCCATTGCTCAGCCGACACCGATAACTGCTCTGATCGCCACCGGCATGAACGATGTGTTGAACTCGCAGGGGTACACCCAGGCCGCTTGGTGGAACCGCATTCCCTTTGAGGCATGGGTTTTGTTGGCAGTGATCGCCATTGGTTGCAACCTGTTGATCGGCTATGGCGCACATCGAACGAGCTTCTTGTTTATAGTCTTGCCCCTGGCTGTGTCTCTGTCTTTCTTTCTCATAGCCGACATCGATAGCCCGCGTGGAGGCGTGATTCGCGTGCAGCCGGAAAACCTGGTGAGCCTCTCTCACACCCTTCATGGACACTAGCAGGCTGCTGAAAAAACTCCGGTTTCGTATCAGGGTATCGCTTCAACGATACCGTAACTCCTTAGAAATCAGACGCCCCTTTAGGGGCTGAGTTAGCGAATTCGACCTTTTCCGCACCCTCCTAGGTCTCAAGTGGTGTAATCGGAATCTGACCGCCGCTAATGTCTAACGCAATCAGAACGGAAGACAGCCGGGGCCATCACTCGAGGAATGCTTGGGCGGATAACTCTTGAGCAATTTGACAACCGCTTTTCGAGAAGTATCACGCCGGAAGAACTGTCACTACTGACAGGTTGCAGAGAGCTTCCGAGTGGCTATCTTCAGATTGGAGCAGTGGCGATTGCGAGTTTTGAGCTGCTTGCCTGGACTGTCAACGACCGGTAAATCCCGCTGAGCAGTCGACGGCAATTGTCCATCGAAGAGAGGACTTGATTATGAAAACCAGACTATCATTCTGCGCCCTCGCCCTTTGCCTGATTTCAACCCTGGCTGCGGCACAGCAAGTCACGGTGAACTACAACCGCAGCCAGAGTTTCGCGAACTATCACACGTATGCCTGGGGTTCCGAGAACCAGAACAAAATTAAGAACTCCATCCTGGCGCAGGAAGCGCTGCAGGATATCAACAACGCACTGCAGGGCAAAGGTCTGCAGATGGTGCAAGACAACCAGAATCCGGACCTGATCGTTACCGCTAATGGCGGCCTGCAACAGCAAACCTCCTACACTGCTTGGGGCATGCGCGGGATTGGCGGCGGGATGGGTGGCATTACTCCGGAGCAGAATGTCATCGGCACCATGATCGTCGACCTCTATGACGCGAAGGGGCAGTCCTTAGTCTGGCGAGGCGTGGCTCAAGATACGCTGAGCAGCAGTGGGAACAAGAATTCGCAGAAGGTGGCAAAAGCCGTCCAGAAAATGTTCAAGCAGTGGCCGCAGTGAGCGTTGGCGACGGTCCCGCAGTTTAGTTCAGATCGACGCAGCAGCTGAAGAGGTCATGCGTGAATCGCAAAGTCCTTACTATCGCCCTCGTCCTCGCGGCAACCACGCTGCTCTCGGGCAACTCCAGCAAGCTGATGATGAGTTGGAGGAATCCCAACTACTCCCCGACTAAGAAATTTCATCGGGTGCTGGCATTGGGTCTCAGCGACAAGACGGAAATTCGTGCCGACTTCGAGGACGCCTTGGCGGCCCAGCTCGCCAGCGCTGGTTTCGAGGCGGTTCCCGGCAATACGATTCTGCTCCGCCCGCCGGGAACGCAGCTTGATCTCAACACCTTGAAAGAGCAAATCCGGGCGAACCAGATCGAAGCAGTGGTGGTCTCTCGCCTGATCAAGGTGGACGATACGGTCACCTACATTCCCGGCGCAGCCTATGGTGTGCCTTTCCCTTACTACAATACCTTCTACGGTTACTACGGCACGCTTTACCCGGTAGTCTACTCACCCGGCTACCTGCGAGAAGAAAAGAAGATCCGCATTGAAACCAACCTCTATGTCACGTCTGCGCCCGATGGGCAGCTGGTTTGGACCGGGATCACCGACACCTTCAATCCCTCCAATGTCCACAAAGCAATCAGAGGATTGGTCAAGCTTGTCGTGACCAAAATGCAGAAAGAGGAAGTATTGTAGACGCAGCTCTGCTGCTGCGCCGACGCTCTACTTAGGCCATCCCAGCCAGGAATACTGCCAGGCAAACGAGACATTGCTGAAGTCCCCCCCAAAGCGGGTGTAGTCGCCATGGCTGTAGCTGAATTTCAGAGACTGGCGCTTGCTCACGGGGACGGAAACCGTGCCTCCAATGCGAGAGCTCAGTTGCCGTGTTGCGACGGTTCCCATGCCATTTGTAGAGGTCTGTCCGCCGAACCAGAGATTACCGTCGAGCGATGCCCAAAGCCGGGGCTTTACATCGTAGCTGAGATGCCCCTCGAACGAGCCGATTGGGCTTTCCGTTTGAGATCGGGTCCCGGGATAGTACTGATTGCGAGAAAAGTAATCATGGTTCGTGGTGAAAAGCCATGCCCCTCCGTACGAGTCGAGCAGCCAGTTCCCCCATCGTCGAGACAGCCCAACTTCCGGTTTGAAGGCCCAGCGATTGGCGCCATAGTTGACCAGCTTCGTCGGGTCATATTGGCCGGTCGGAGCGACCATCTTGAGGCTTACTCCCACCAAAGTTTTCTGGCGCCACTTGCGCATCTCTTGCGCGTCCATGGCCGGCCCTCCTTTCAGATTCACGGCGATGCGAAAGATGGAGTCCAGCAGCCCAGACCGGTACACATTGGTTTGGGCACTTATCAATGTCCCTTCAAAGTTCCCAATCCCGTAGGGCAGGGAAGCCACGACATTGGCTGAACGTCCAAAAAAGCTCAGGGAATGATAGAAGGTGAAGGAGGGCACACTAACCCTTGCGGAAGCATCGGTGATCGGCGCGGTGCCATTGAAGAGGAAACTGCCATCAATGAAAGAGTAGGTTAGAGTGATCGCGTTTGAATGAGTCGGGGTGATGACATAGGCTCGCGGAGCGAGGTCCTGCGCCCAAACTACAGATGGCGAACATCCCGTGATCGCAGATGACAAAAGGAAGGTGAAGAAAAATCGCATGTCCGGTTCCGAAGCCACCCACCAGAAGTAGTGCAGTCGTGTCGGCTTGCGCATCGACATCGCAGGAATTCACTGCCGGTGGCGTTCGCTCGCGGCAATGAAGCGCAAGTTCTGGGCGGTTATTGGTGGCGGTGCGGTTTTCCTCCTCACTTTCCTTTCTCATCTGAGAGAGCTATCCTAGGCGCTCACATCTGCCATGCGAACTGTCAAGACTGACAGTAGTGGTAAGAGGGGGCCCGCCGCACCATTAAAGCCATCATCCGGTGTGTATGGGATTAAGGACTGCGACCCAATTATGATCTGGCCACAGCGTTCGCGCGCGGAAAACGAAAACAAACACGGAGCTTGATGTGGCATGTTGGTTTCTACGAGCTCCGAACTTGGTCAAATGAAAGTGTATGTAAATACGTCTACCGCGCGAAATCAGCAATGCGGTAACGCCGGTGCCGGAACGTTCCGATTTGCGCTGTTCTGCGTTCTTTGTCTTGGCATAGTTCTATCGAACGTGGCCGCCAAGGTTGCTCCCGCTCCCCGACCCGCACTACCGCAAACTGAAGTGCTTTTCCTTTCGTCCACGGATCCGGATTTGCCCGACGTCGCCGCCTTGGTTGAACAGACCGAGACCCACATTCTGAACGGCTCCAACAAGCCTGTTCACTTTAGCTTTGAGTACCTTGAGCCTTCTTCCTCTTTCGCGGACCCATCTCGCACGCGTGCAACGGCTTCGTATCTCCTCCAGAAGTACCACGGACAGACCTTCGACCTGGTGATTGCCATCGACGAAGACACTGTCGCATTTGCGGAAAAGATTCGAGCGAAGCTGTTCCACGATGCAGCGCTCTTGTTCTTTGTGACTGATCCTCAGAACCCTTCAAGCTGGCTCCAACAAGAACCGCGCAGGACGGGTGTCATGCGCAAGTTGAATTACGTGGCCACGCTGCAGCTGGCTTTGCGGCAAAACCCCGGTACTTCGCACGTAATCGTTATTTCGGGCTCGTCGGACGGCGAGAAACGAGCGGCACAGATAGCGCACGACCAGTTTCGCGGGTATGAGTCGAATCTGGAGTTCCAGTATCTGACGGACCTGGAGTTCTCAGAACTGGGATCTCGGCTGGCGAACGTGCAGCCTGACAGCATCATCATGTTCCTCGATTTCGTAAGAGACTCCACGGGTGAGCAGTTTATCCCCGCACGCATTCTGCCGGCTATCGCCAATACGGCAAACAGGCCGATCTACGGAACGTTTTCCTCCGTCGTGGGCGCGGGAGTGGTGGGAGGAAGCGTAGCGGATCTGGGCGAGGTGGGACAGATCCTGGGGAATGATGGTGTGCGCATCTTGAAGGGTGAGAAGCCAGAGAACATCCCGGTTGCCACCGGCGATTTCCAGCACTATGTAATGGACTGGCGTGAGCTGCATCGCTGGAAAATCTCAGAGAGCGACCTACCGAAGGAGAGCGAGGTACGCTACTGGGAATACTCCCCATGGGAACTCTACCGGTGGAGAATCCTGGGGCTTTTCGCACTTCTGCTGATCGAGACAGTGCTCATCATTTTGCTGCTTCGCAATATCGTCAAGCGCAAGCGTGCTCAGGAAACACTGCGTCGAAAAGAGGAAGACCTCGCGGAGGCACAACGCCTCGCACGAGTGGGCAACTGGCTTTGGGATCCAAAGAACAAGGCTCTTACCTGGTCGGAGGAACTTTATCGCATCGCCGGACTTGATCCCAGCTTGCCCCTGCCATCCTACGAGGAATTCGCGCAGCTCTTCACTCCCGAAAGTTGGAACCAACTAAGTGGCGCGATGGAGGAGGCCTTGCAATCGGGCTCAATTAGGGAACTCGACGTGGAATTAGTACGTCCAGATGGCAGCCACAGGTGGGTCGCCGCTCGCGGTTTGGCCGTGCGAGATGCCAGCGGCCGTGTGAACTACCTTCGCGGTACGACGCAGGACATCACCGAGCGCAGGCAAGCGCAAGAGGCTCGATCCCGGCTTGCTTCCATTGTCGAATCCTCCGACGATGCCATTATTTCCAAGAACCTTGACGGGATCATCGTGAGTTGGAACCGGGGGGCGGAGGACATGTTCGGCTTCAGCGAAGCGGAGGCGGTGGGTCAACCCATTGAAATTCTAGTCCCGCCCGAACTTCGGGAGGAAGAGAAAACAATTCTGCAAGAAGCAAGAGCAGGGGAGAAAGTTGAACACCACGAAACGGTCAGAGTGACCAAGGAGGGGAAGAAGATTGATGTCTCGTTGACCATATCTCCCGTGAGAGATGCGACCGGCAGGCTCGTAGGCGCTTCCAACATTGCACGTGATATCACAAAGCAGAAACGAGCGGAAGAAGAACTGAAGGAATCGGAAGAGAGATTCTCTAAGGCTTTTCAGCAAAGCCCCATGGCGTTCTCGCTCGTGAGCGCCAAAACTCATCGTTATCTCGATGTCAACGAAACCTTTGAACAGATTTGGGGATATCCGCGCGTCGATGTGATTGGAAAAAGCGCTCTCGAGCTAGGGCTCTGGGTGAATCCTGCCGAAAGGGATCGGCTGAACCAAAAGTTGGCGTCTGAGGGTTCGCTTCGCGAGGTGGAATGTGAATGGCGCACCAAAGACGGCCGAATTCTAATCGCATCGGCGTCGGTAGAGTTGATCGAAATTCATGGTGAGCCGTGTTTCCTTGCGGTAGTAGCGGACATCACCGATCGCAAGCGGGCAGAGCAGGCTCTGCTGGAGAGCGAGAGGCGATTCCGACTGATGGCGAACACTGCTCCCGTGATGATCTGGACATCCGGTCTCGACAAGCTGTGTGACTACTTCAATCAGCCCTGGCTGGATTTCACCGGCCGGCCTCTGCTGGCGGAGCTTGGAAATGGTTGGGCAGAAAGAGTACATCCTGAAGACCTGAGGGCGTGCCTGGACACCTACACAAAAGCGTTCGATGCGCGCCAGCCTTTCGAGATGCAGTATCGGCTCCGGCGGCATGATGGCGAATACCGGTGGATTTTCGATTCAGGTGTGCCGAGATACAGCGGCGACAATTCGTTTGCCGGCTATATAGGCTCTTGTATCGATGTCACGGATCGCAAACTCGCCGAAGAGGCGCTTTCCACGGTCGGGCGAAGGTTAATGGAAGCACAGGAGGAAGAACGAAGCCGGATTGCGCGCGAGTTACACGACGACATCAACCAGAGGCTGGCGCTGCTGGCCAACGGGCTCCAGGAACTTGAGCAGGCTACGTCCGCGAAGAAAACCCCTGTCTCGCAGAAGGGACTGCATGAACTTTGGCAGCTGACCAACGAAATTGCGACTGGCATCCAGCAAGTTTCTCATCAGTTGCATCCGTCAAAGCTGCACTACCTCGGGCTCGCAGCAACGGTAAGGGATCTCTGCCATGAGTTTTCCGAACAATACAAGATTAGGGTCGAATGTGTGGTGCGGGATCTGCCAACAGACCTCGAGGAGAACACCTCGCTCAACCTGTTCCGAACGGTCCAGGAATCGTTGCGCAATGTGGTCAAACATAGCCAGGCCCGTCACGTGAAGGTCGAATTGGCCTGCCAATCGAGTGTGGTTCAGTTGCGTGTATCCGACGATGGAAATGGGTTCAATCCGGAGGACCTACGAAATGGGCACGGGCTTGGGCTGGTCAGCATGCGGGAGCGTCTGCGGTCCGTAGGCGGCGAGTTCTCGATCCGGTCGAAGCCGTCCCTTGGCACCCAGGTGGAAGGCCATGTTCCGGTTACCAAGAAGCTGGTTCGCGGGCCAGAGGAACCCGCTGCCGACTGAAGGTCTGAAGCCAGCCATGGCCACCGTCAATTTTGACAGTAGCCGCCCCCTCCAAGCCAAAATAACATCGGAGTTAGTAAGAGTTGGTCGGTGGGCCTGAGTGTTCTCAGGCAACCCTGACGCCGACATGTCCGCGTCAGGGTGCAGGGCCCAGCGCTAACCCCGAGAGGCGGGCCCTGTGCCGAGAGTGACCGTGCTCCTTGCCGACGACAACGTCGCTGTCCTCGACCATATTCGCAAGATGCTTGAAAAAGAGAAGGACTGCAAGGTCGTTGCCGTCATATCCGACGGGTCAATTGTTGTCCGGGAATACCTCCGCCTCAGGCCCAATGTCATATCACTTGATATTTCCATGGGCGGACTGAGCGGAATCGATATCGCCCGGCAGCTGCGAGATTCTGGGTGTAGTGCCAAGATCATCTTCGTCACAGTGCACGAAGATTATGACTATTTGAACGCCGCCATGGGCGCCGGTGGGTCGGCCTATGTTGTGAAATCACGGTTAAACATGGATCTGCTCTCCGCCATCAATGCTGTGCTCTCCAACAGGCTCTTTGTCTCGCCAACTTTGCTATATGCGCCCGGCGAAAGCGGGAGCCGCTCGGTGTAGGCCTTAATGTACTGGTTACGCAAACTCGAGCCTCCGCTGCTGATCTTCGTGATGCTCATGCTCGCTCTTCATGTAGCAGGCCGTATTCACCGGACGTGGGAGTAAGCAGGATCGATATCGCGCGGCGGTTGTGAGCTTCCCTGTGCCAACATTGTCTCCTCGCCCTACACGAAGACCCCGGCCCGTGAACGCCCTGCCGGTGGCATGTACTTCCGGCGAACGTGGGAAAGCGCCTTGTCAAAGCTACGCCCCGGTGTCTAGCCAATGATGACATTCAGTGACTGTCAGTAATGACAGTTACGCCATTGTTCCGCTCCTCTTATTGTTCGATAAGTAACGAAGGTGCTGCCCGGCTCGCTGAGGGCGTTGCAGAGTAGTCAGACGCTCAAGTGGGGCACAGGACGCCGATGGGCACGCTAGGGGAAACCGGAATGAATTGGTTACGCAGCCTCGAGCGTCTGCTGCTGATCTTAGGCGTGATGATGCTCGTTTTTTATGTGGCAGCGCGGATTCACCGGACCGTTCTGTCTAACGCGGAGCTGGAAAGATTCAAGGGAAATTTAGCTTCGGCGGACGAACCTCATCGGGTGGCGCTGACTGCCGCTTCTCCGGACTTCAGTTTGTGGTCGGAGCGACGCATCAAGGATTACCAGGAGAGCATGGCGGCGCATTTCGTTCCCGCCATCGCCATCCTCCGCATACCCAAGATTCACGTCGAAGTTCCTGTCCTGGAGGGAACGGACGACCTGAGCCTGAACCGAGGAGTCGGTCATGTGGCAGGTACAGCCAATCCCGGAGAGAACGGAAATATGGCAATTGCGGGTCATCGCGACGGGTTTTTCCGCGGATTGAAGGACGTTGGCCTGGGCGACACGATTGAAATGGATACACCGGGGCGCGCGGTGACTTACGTCATTGATCGCATCACCATCGTTGATCCCAACGATGTCTCGGTGCTGGAGCCGAGTCCGCATGCGTCGCTGACGCTGGTGACCTGTTACCCCTTCTATTTCATCGGCAGCGCCCCGAAGCGCTATATCGTTCAGGCATCTGTCGCCGCTTCTGCCTCGGCGAGCGCTGATGCCAGTGGGCAGGCGCAGTCCAGGCCTGGAAGTATTGACCAGCAAGCACACGCAAGATGAATGTTTCGAACAGACAAACGAACAAGGAGAAAAAACGATGAACTCACAAACAGGTTGGACACATGCACGGCAAATGTTCTTGGTGGGGGCGGTTTGCTTGGCCTTTACTCTGAGCATGACCGCGCAAGTGCAAACAAAAACGAGTACAGAGGGACAGAAAGCCACGATTTCTACTCAAGTCGAGCGCGGTGAAGTCGTTTACGTCTCAGGCAACGACTTGATCGTCAAGATGGAAGATGGCACCATCCGGCATTTCCCCAATGTGCCGGAGAGCGCCAGAGTCACCGTGGATGGCAAGCAACTTGGGATTCACGATCTGCAGCCGGGCATGAAGCTTCAACGTACCATCACCACCACTTCAGTCTCAAAGACCATAACCACGGTCCAAAGTGTGACGGGAAAAGTGTGGTCGATCAACCCGCCACTTAGCGTGATCCTGACTCTCGCGGATGGCAGCAACCAGCAGTTTAAAATTCCGAAGGGTCAGAAGTTTAACGTCGATGGACAGATGGTCGATGCCTGGGGCGTCAAGAAGGGAATGACCATATCTGCCACCAAGGTCGTGGAGGTCCCCGTACAGTCAATTACCGAGAAGCGGAACCTGACGGGTACCGCTCCAGCGCCAGTGGTTGCGGCGGCGCCACCTCCGCCACCTCCGCCGCCCGATCAACCGATTCTGATTGCGGTTGTCGAAGTTCCGGAGTCGCCGGCTGTACTGCCGAAGACCGCAAGTCCACTCCCGCTGATTGGACTGCTGGGTCTTCTTTCGCTGGCTTCTTCGCTGGGGTTGCGGACGGCTCGGAAGAGTAACTAACGGTTCCGCCGAGGACTCGTGCCTCCCGGACCAGACCACCCAACCAAATCAAAAGGAGTTGCCTGCTCAACCGCTGGGCAACTCCTCTTTTTGATTGTATCGAGTTGCAACAGAGTTGCCGGCAAGCCGGGTCGCAGGAGGGTTGACCCGCATCTTCCATTTCGAACCGGGACCTGCTTTCAATTGCCACTGGCATTTTTGCCAGTAGCGCGCCGCACCTCTCGCGGTGAACATGGCCGTGTGCCTTTGATGTTCTTTTGGAGTCATCCGGCTGCGCTGCGGAGCGCACTAGAAGTTGTGTCGAGTGACGAGTCGGGCTCGATTTCAAACGAGCCAAGAGGAGAAATGAATGAAACTTCTTTTGACAGCGCTGCTGATTGCTTGGACGATTCCCGGTGCCACGGCACAAAATGGCCCGCCCGCGGCATGGTCCCCAGCGAAGAGCATTGGCATGTTCGCTTATCCAAAGAATAATCAGAATCCCGACCAGCAACTCAAGGACGAGAGCGATTGCTATGGTTCGGCTAGGCAGAATACGGGCATCGACCCTCAGGCTCCACCGCCGGCAGGGCCAAGTGCGCAGCAACAGCAGGCCGCCCAGCAACAGGCCGCTCAACAAGCCGGGAAGGACGTAAGCAAAGGTGGAACGGTGAAGGGTGCGGCGGGAGGCGCCGCGGGAGGAGCTGCTATTGGCGCGATCGCCGGCGACGCGGGAAAAGGAGCAGCCATTGGTGCCACCGTAGGCGCGGTAGCCGGGAGACGCAAGCAGAGAACGAAAGAAGAGCAAGCCAAAGAACAAGCGGCGCAACAAACTGCTCAAGGTCAACAACAAGCGCAAGCACAGGCGCAGGCGCAGTATCAAGGCGGCATCAGCACATTTAAAAGAGCTTTTTCTGCGTGCATGGATGCCCGCGGATATTCCGTCCAATGACAAGGACCTCGCTTTTGAAACGAATACATATACTCAAATTGAAGATCGACAGGAGAGATCTTATGCGAATGTTAAAAGTAATCTGTGCTTCAGTGGCCATTCTAGGCGCGGTTGTTTCCGCGCAGACAACGCAAGTCACCGCGAAGCCCCTGACCGACACCGACATCCAACTGCTGCGCTCGGACCTCCAGTCGGACAAGAACCAGGTCATTGCTGACACCATGCAATTCACCGATCCAGAATCCAAGGCATTCTGGCCAGTCTATCGGGACTACGCACGCGACCAGCAGGTAATCGGTGACAAGCGCGTGCAATTGATCAAGGATTACGCGCTGAACTACGACAGCATGGACGACGCAAAGGCGAAAGACATGGTGCAGCGGATGATCAACATTGAAGACGAGACCTTGAACTTGCGCGAGGACTATTGGCCGAAGTTCATGAAAGCTTTAGGAGCGAAGCGAGCTGCAAAGTTCTACCAGGTGGATGCCCGGCTCACGCTTATAATCAACGTTCAATTGACCGCTGCAATACCTCTGATCCCCTAGCTGGCATCCGCAACCTGGCTTCCACGGTTGGCAATGGCGGCCATCGGCATCCAAAAGTACTGCGCTTTCGAACTTGCGATGAAAGCGGGGGTGAATGCGATGAGACAAACGCTGTTGAGTGCAGGGTTGATGTTGGCGACGCTTCTGGCCATCCCGAGGCTGGGCCCGTCGCAGGTTGCGCAGCAGAACGGGACCCTCATGGTAAGCGGTCAGCCGGGACAAGCGCCGCTTGTCCAGATAAGCGGCAAATCCTATGTGGATGTCGAAACACTGGCCCGACTCACCAATGGCTCCCTCAGCTTCAAGGGGAATCAAATTACGTTGACGTTGCCTGCCTCCGCGGGCAGCGCACCGACGACGGTTCCTCCGGAAAATCAGCCTTCGACTTCCGGATTCTCGAAGGATTTCATGAAGGCAGGGATTGAAGCAGGGTCCACGATCAGGGAATGGCGTGCAGCGCTCACTAGCGCCGTCCAAAATGGGTACCCGGTTACCGACGACTTTTTGGCTGGCTTCCGGCGCCGAGCCGCTACGAACCTGAGGCTGGCATCGGTAGCAGCGTCCACCGATTCTGATCGCAGCGCTTTTCAGTTGCTCAGCAATGAGTTGAATAACATGCAACAGTTGAGTAATAAAGTTCTGGATGCGCGCCAAAACATGAATTACATGTCCGGGGATGCGCTGCGGGATGATCCTTTGAACCAGCAAATTCTGACTTGCGCACGCTCTCTGGCAGCTATGGCCGCCAGCGGCCAGTTTCAGGATGACGGGTCTTGTCATTGATCGTCGATCGTCCGATGCTCGATCTTCCAAGATGCCATACCAACGGACAGGCGCTTCATCCGCACCGCCAGAATGCAAAAGCTTGAGGCGCATATTGTGCGCCGAGAATCCGCGCCATAAGGTAGGGCCAGATCAGATGAGCGGCCAGACAGAAGACTACAAAATGCATATCGCTTGCCGTTGGGTACGTTCCGCGTTGGGCACCACTCTTCTCGTTGCGGCGTTGACATGTCACATCGCCGGGCAACAGCCCTCCGACATCCAGAACCTGGTCGCCAGCGGAAATCTGGAAGGCATGCGCTGGCCGAACTTCAGCGACTATCGGACATGGCTCCAGAAGTTCTACGAGCCCGCAGGATATGCTCCAGCCTGGGTCCAGGGGGCACAGCCGGTGCCGCAGGCTCGGTCGATGATCGAGCTGTTCAAAGATGCCGCCAAGAAGGGGCTGAACCCCGAGGATTACGACGCCTCGCGCTGGGAGGAGAGAACCCGCGCGCTGCAAGGCTCGGCGAGTGGCCCGACGGTGGCGCGTTTTGACGTCGCACTCACTGTCTGCACCATGCGCTACGTGTCCGACTTACGCATCGGACGGATCAATCCAGCGCATTTCAAAGTCGGACTGAACGTGGAACAGAAAAAGTACGACCTGGCCCAGTTTGTACGCGACCGGATCATGACCGATTCGAATCTGCAAGCAGTCTTGGACGGAGTCGAACCTCCGTTTGGAGGGTATCGTCGGACCGAGCAGGCGCTCGCGCGCTATATCGAACTGGCGCGCACCGACGATGGGGAAAAGCTTCCTGACGCTGCGAAGCCCATCGACCCGGGCCAATCATACGCAGGCGTCCCGCGTCTGGCCCGTTTCTTGCGACTCGTGGGTGACCTGCCAGCGGATGCCGCCTTGACGGGAGACGCCCAAACCTATGGTGGCCCGCTGGTGGATGCGGTTAAACGCTTTCAGCGCCGTCACGGGCTCGATGACGATGGTCGCCTCGGCCCCGGCACCATAAAACAACTGAATGTGCCCCTGCAGCACCGGGTACTGCAATTACAGCTCACCTTGGAACGTTGGCGCTGGTTGCCGGCGGAGTTTTCCGCACCCCCAATCATTGTGAATATTCCCGATTTCCGGCTGCGCGCCCTCGATGAAAACAACAACGTCGTGATGGATATGCGGGTGGTGGTCGGCAAAGCGATGCGTACGCAAACCCCAGTCTTTACCCGCGACATGATCTACGTTGTCCTGCGTCCGTACTGGAACGTTCCGCCCAGCATTCTCCGCAGCGAGATTGTTCCCGCCATCCAGCGCGATCGCGGCTACATTGCCCGCAAGAACTACGAGGTCGCTACCTACGACGGTAAGGTTGTTACGTCGGGAAATATTTCCGATGATGTATTGGCGCAACTGCGAGCGGGAAAGCTGATGGTGCGGCAGAAGCCCGGCCCTGCTAATGCGCTCGGTCTGGTCAAACTGATTTTCCCGAACGAGCATAACGTCTATCTGCACAGCACGCCTTCTCAGGATTTGTTCTCGCGCTCCCGCCGTGATTTCAGCCACGGTTGCATTCGCGTCGAAAAGCCAGCCGAACTAGCCGCATGGGCACTGCGCAATAATCCCGGATGGACGCTGGAGCGAGTAAAGCAAGGAATGCAGAGCGGAAAAGACGACGTCACCGTGAACCTCGTGAAGCGAGTTCCGGTCTTCATCGTTTATGGAACGGCGCTCGCCTACGAAAACGGCGACGTTCACTTCAGTGATGATATTTACGGACACGATGCCAGGCTGGCGACCGCGCTCGCCAAGGGTTATCCGTATCCATAACCCGTGCCTGCCCTAATCCGACGCGCAACTACCAGCGCCGGACGCGACCCACGTCGACGTGCACGAAATTCGACGCTGCGTAGTAGCCCACACCGCCCCGATGCAGCGCCAAGGCAGCATCCCTCAGTTGGGCGATAGGGACCCCGGGCACCCGGATGTCAATCGCCATGGCCTGCATGTGGAGGCTTTGACGAGCCACACCGTGTCCATGAGTGCGGAGGAATTCATTGCTCCAGGGCGTGCGGTAGCCGCAAACGACATCAATCTCAAGATCGGGATTCCCGAGCGCGGTAGTCAAGTCGTGCAGAAGGTCGAATACCCGGGGATCATACTCGCGAATTTCGCCCGTACGGTGGTCCCGCAGATAACGGCTCAGCCGTGCCAGCGCTTCCTGATCGTAGCCTTCGCCATCGCGGTAGACGATGTTCAAGCGCTCTCCCGTGTGTGTGTGAAAAAAATGAAGCCGGTAGGGACTGTCCGGAACGCTCGACGGCCGCTGTTCAGCCGCAGTTGGCGACACCAGCCTGCAGGCGAGGATCAACGTCAACACAACAAAACGGCGAAGAGTTCTTGGCGACAAAAACAAGGAAAAAACTCCGAAAATAGACCGGCCACCTCTGGAGGTGGCCGATCACTATTGTACCAAAGGACAAAGATCTGACCTACTAGTCAATGCCCCCAGGTTGCGGTTTGGGTTGAGGTCTTGGCGCCGGTTTTGGTTGCGAAGCCGGCTTCTTTTGCGGCTGGGAGCCGCTCGATGGTGCGGGTTTCGGCTGAGGGGCAGGCCGCGTCACAGCAGGCTGATTCGGCGTCGTGGGTCGTGTCTGCGGCTGCTCGCGACCTGGAGTTGCGGGTTTCGGCTGAGGGGCCGGCCGGGTTGTTGCTGGTGGCTTTGTACCATTTGCCGGGGGCCGAGTTGTAGCGGGAGGGTTCGGCTTACCCTCGGTCGGTGGCTTTGGTTTGCCTTGCGCTGGTGGCTTTGGTTTGCCCTGTGTGGGCGGCGTTGTCGCACTCGGCGGTTTCGGCGTGTAGGGCTTAGCTATCGGTTGTGTGGGTCGACCGGGTTTAGGTTGCTGCACGGGTGGCCGACCGCCGTTTGCAGGAGGTCTGTATCCCGGCGGGTTGCTCGGTCCCCAAGGCGGACGATTAGGTGGACGCGGCCCCGGAACGGGAGGCCGATAGTTCGGCGGACGATAGTGCCAATTGCCGCCGTATCCCGGGCGACTGGTATACAGAACCGGGCGCGGATGGTACCAGACGTTCGGCGGACGATAAGGATTCCCCCATGCCACCCAGACGGTGCGGTTGTAATAGCACCGTCCCGATGACCATCCCCATCCCCATCCACCCCATCCCCACGGCTGGTTATTAACCAGCAAAGCGCCAATCGCGATCCCCGCTCCGAAACTGATCAGCGACGTCGCGACCACAGTGCTCGTGCTGGGTGCAACATAGACGACGGTGGGGTTATATACCGGCACATAAACCACCTGCGGGTTCGCTGGCTGAATGACATAGATGGTCTGACCGGTCGGCTGCTGCACCTCCACCTGTTGTTGGGAATTGCTGCGCAATGCCCCGGCGGCATACGCCTGGGCCCGCAATCGCTGAATCGAGGCAGTGACTGCTCCCTGATCCGCCGAAAAGGCTTCCCCGATGGCGGCGTAATCGTCGATGTTTTGTGCCATCATGTCCAGCACTTGCGGAAAACTTGTCAGCGCGATAAATGCTGGATCGAACCCCTGTTTCTCTGCCGCATCGGTGAGCGCGGTGCCCGTAAGCCCGGGGTCTTGCTGCAGCCAGTTATCCACATCCAGAATTTCCTGAGGATTCGTCGCGGCGGTTGTGATCTGAGCCAGCAGAGAATCAGGGTAAAGCGCGACCGGAGCCAGTAACTGATCCAGTTGCTGCGGCGTGAGAGCCGTCGTCTGCGCCGAGAGTAAGGGTCCAAAATCCTGGGAAACTACCATTGCGACTACTAGAACAATCGCCGTAAAAGTTGTCTTTCGCATAGAGAAGGCCTACTCCACAGGTTTCCAAGTATCGTCAGGGTTGAATCCTGCGACGGCCTTGGCTAAATCTGCGGTATTTTCCCCAAGATTCTTTTCGAAGACAACGCGATCCTGGTTGATGAGAAACGACATCACTCCGGAATTACCATACTCGGCAGGATAGGCCAATATTGCGAAGCCGCCTGTCATAGCCCCGTTGACAATGTACCCCCGCGCTCCGCCGTGGGCTTTTTCGCCTTGTTTTGTCAGGATCCGATAGAGGTAGCCATGGAATGGTTGTGGCGCCTGCATGTTACCAGCGTAGCCCTCGGCGCTCGCGTAAGCTGCCAGCGGTCCGAGAGGACTCTCCGGTTGATTTTCATCAATGGCCTTCCAGTACAAACCGTTCCGCTTGCCTTCATCGCTGATGAACTTCTGGGCATATTGCCGCACATGACTGTTGTCGTGAGTCTGGCTGAAGTATTCAGCTTGAGCATCCGCGATGGCGTTGAGAGCATCCACGGTCGACAGTTCGTTGCCACCGATCCGGCGAGCCAGGATCTCTTGCTTTGCGGAGTTACTGTCGAAATACCACTGCCCAGATGAGTTTTTCAGCAAGGCGAATGGGAAGGGATAGTTCTCCGCACCGACGTCGAGGACCATTCCGCCGTTGGCCAACTTGCCCCAGCGGTGCATCTCATCATAGCGGCTCGCGAATAGATCGAGCCCGGCTTTGTCCTGAACCGGATCGCCTGAGAAGATTAATTCCTTTGCCTCCGGGCCGAAAATCGCTGTGAGCACATTGCTGTCTCCGTTTTTTGCGGCGGTGTAAATCGCTTGTCCCGCGTTTTCCGGAGAGGCGAACGTTTCCGGTCCGTTGGCGGTCGGCTGCGATTTGTTGCAGCCCGCAGACAGGGCAGCAACCGCTATCAAACTCGCGAGAAGCAAACTGCGCGAATTTATGTTCATTTCGGCAAACCTATGACGCGTCATACCGCTCCTTCATCGCACCACTTAAAACCTGCCCAGACCAGTAGCCCTACTCTGGTCGTATAGGAGTTTCCCCGCCCCTAGCGACCCGCCCTGCCACCCTTGGCTGCCACACTTTGGTTCCCGCGCGCGCTCTGCGCACGCCCCCCGCCGGATCCGGAAAATGCATTCGGACGATCGGATTGCACGGCGCCAGTGCTAGGGGTCTGTGGACGTTGATAACCGCGGGCTTCGTTGGTGCTCGGTCGTGTACCCGGACTTGCGTTCGGACGGTTCCCTGCATTGGCCGGCAGAGTGCTCGGCGTCCCCCCGCCCGGCCTCGAACCGCCACCTGGCGCATTAGGGCGATTGCCTGCACCCGCTGGAAGGGTTGTAGCGGGAGGTCGATTGCCCCCACCTGCAGGAAGGGTTGCAGCGGGAGGAAGATAGCCGGGCGGACGGCCATAGCCCGGATAGCCTGGGCGGTAGCCCGGACCGCCCGGACGATACGCGGGGTATCCGGGACGATAGCCGCCACCGTAATATCCGCCACGCCAGTAGCTGTTCCCGACGTAAATATTGCGGTTGTAGACTATGGTATTGCCGTGCCAGTTGGTGCCCCAATAGCTCCAGCCCCACCCGCAGCAGCCTCCATACACCATGGCGCCGACCGCAATCCCGACCCCGAAAGCAATCACCGCAGTCGACGGGGGCGGGGCGACATAGACATAGCCGGGGTACACGTAGGGAACACCGTAAATCACCGCGGGGTTGTAAACGGGCACATACACAATCTGTGGATTCGCCGGCTGAATGACGATTGTCTGTGGGCTCTCCTGAACGACTTTGATTTCTGCGCTCGATTTCAGGTTACCCGCCGCCTGCGCCTTGGCGCGCATTCTCTGGACAGCAGCCATAACGTCGGGCTGCTGTGTAGCTGAAGCTTCACCCAGGGCAGAGGTCCAAGCGAGGTTCTTTGCCAGATTGTCGAGCACGGACGGAAACTGGGTCAGCGCCTTAACCGCGGGGTCCCATAATTGTTGATCGACCGCCTTGGCCAAGGCCTCGCCCTGAAGCTGGGAGTTGTCCTTGAGCCAGAGCGTGGCGTCGACTATTTCGTAGGGAAAAGTTGCAGCACCAAGAATCTGCGCGATCAAAGCGTCGGGATAAAGGGCGATGGGAGCAACGATCCCGTCGAGTTCTTCCGTACCAAGAGTTCCATGCTCCTCTTGGGTTCCGGGCGGGGAGGCGTTCTGCGCGCTTGCCCCAACGGGTAAGGTCGTCAGGACAAGAAGAAAACTCATCAATACGGCAACTGCTTTCTGCATTCGAGGCATAGTGTCCTGACTTCTGGGGCGGCTTTTCTAAAAAGATCCGCCGGCGCGATGGGGTAAGGGCCTCAGCACCTCCAGAAGCAGAAGCGCCGAGGCGTCAGTCACGAGAAAACTCCTTATTTGCCCGGCGCAACCCAGGCATTGTCGGGAGCGGATATCTCGGAATTCGGAACTTCGGTGCTTACATAGACCCGCTGGAGGCCACCTTTCCCTTTCGGGGTGGCCTGAAAAACCACGTAATATTGGTTATCGAAATTCTTTTGCAAACGTTCCAGGTAGGGTTTAAAACTGACAAGACCTGAAGTGCCCAGAGAATAACAGTCCCCCCCGGTTTCATCCGCGAGCTTGGTGAGTCCGGAAAGGCCGATTTGCAGGTCCCAGGAACTTCGGGCGGTTCGTCCGACACCCACGGCATACAGGGAATAGACAAGCACGTTATAGCGCTGGCTGAACTCGCTAGCTGAATTCACGTCCGGGCTTATAGTGGGCATACTGTGATACACGGGGCCATAGTTGGGTCCCAAACGGGAAGGCGTGGGCTGGTTTCCGCGGAGCCGGTCGAGGCCGTCGGTCACCATCAGGACTTCACGCCGGACGTTCTTCTGAGGCCATCCCTTCACTAGGCTGATGAGCGACAGATACGGACTATCCATCGTCGACAAACTCCCGCGCGGTAGGCGGAGCGCCTTGGCGGCAAGCGCATGATCGGCAGTGAAGTCTTGGGCGATTTGGATTGTCGCATTCGCCATGTACCCGACGGCAATCACGGTCGATGCCGCCTGTCCGTTGATGAAATCCCGAATATCGTTGAGATTGTTTCCGATACCAGAGCCGAGCGTATCGTCGATCAAGACAAACAGTTGGAGCGCGGCGTTATCCCCTTGCGCCGGGATCAATTGGTTCACTTTGAGAAAATTCTTCCCCTGTTTCACTTTCACATCACCTGACTGAAGAGTCGGAACCTCATTGTCTCCACGTACGGCCTCGTTCGTGATGACCAGGTGGACTTGAACCGAGCCCTGGGTGCTCTTTTCTTGTGACTGCACAATCGGCGCGGTGAGCGTCAGGGCGCACAAGGTACCCAGCAATCCGATAACAGCCTCGTAGCTTTTCATGGATCTCTCCTCGCGAACTTTTTACCAGCAAACCCAGAGAGGCAAAACGCAACCACAACGGCGGAAGCCAAAAGGTGCCCAAAAAATTGAGTTCCCCGTCTTCGCCTTCCCCAACACGGCGTCTTTGTTTTGTGCACCTAGACTCGCGGTCGGCTAGGAACTATTGCCACTTCTCTGCTTTTTCTAGCCGGAGAAAGAAGATGGGACAACTGGCACTTCTTACAGTCCAATTTTCAAGTTATTTTACTTGCTCAACGCCATCTCAACGCAAGAGTCCGCTTGCGAGGTCGCAATTCGATCTGCCGCCAGCTTGGCGCCCCCGGTTCCCTCAACTCCCCCCACCTGTCAGTTCTGTCAGTTGCCGCCGATCCGGGCGAGCGTCATCATCTGTTTGAGGGGAGACGAACGGTGTTTGCATCGGATGATCCTGTTTTCGCCTGGGCCATCGGAAAGGCTTTGTTGATCGCGATTGTCTCCGTCGGCATTTTGGTCTATGCCGCGTGGGCAGTGACCTGGCAAAGGAAGGACGCCGTGCATGTTGGAATCTCCAAGGATAGTGCTTTGAATTACAAGAGTTCCGTCAAAGCGGCAATGTCCTGCTCATTGCAAGCGGAACGGCTGAAGAAGCAGAAGGGGCTTGCCTCATTCTGGCTGGGACCTTGGCAGAAGTGATCAATGTTCACGAGCCGGAGCAGCCCGCTGCGGCGGCTTAGCGTTTTGTCGAGATTGCCCCTGAAACGATTGTTGACGAAAAATCGCCAGAGCAACTGGTGCAGCTGTCGGGGGAGGATAGCAGGGATGGCAACTCTCACTGACAATCCATCTAATTTCAGCTTCGTCAGGAATGTTGTTCGGCCTGTCACTTTTGCCAGTTCCGTGTGCCTGCCTCCCTCGATAACATCCCTCGCTGGGCGGCTGCAAGTGTCTAACAGCTAGCGCTGAACGTATGAGAATGGAGAGAGGATTTATGACCAGTAGAAGAATTGGTTTTTCGATGAGTCTCTTGGCAGTGTGCCTCTTGAGCTTGGGATCGGCCCTTGCCTCCGACAAGATAAAAGGCAAAGGAGTGATCACCCTACGCTCGGGAAACAACCTGACTGTCGAAACTGACGATGGAACTACAACCGTGATTGTTACGCCTGATACGAAAGTGCAACACCCGATAGGGCTGGGTGCCCGGAAAAAGCAAGTGGGTCAAGAGGTCCTGATACCCGGACTCAAGCTAAAGTTCGAGGGAACGGGTGATTGGTCCCAGGTGACGGCGGAATCCATAACCTTCGAGCAAGACGATCTCAGCATAGCCAAAGTGATCCAGGCCGGTTTGAACCCCACCGTTCAACAACAAGCCAAGAACATGGAGACCTACCAAGCCAACAAGAAGTTGACCGATGCGGAAATTGCGGCCAACGAAGCGGCCATCGCAGCTCACCAACGGGAAATTGACGCGGGCAAGCAGGCGATCGCAGCCAACCAACAGGGCATCCAGGAGGTTGCGCAGGCAACCCAGAAGCGCTTTTCCGATTTGGCTACCTGGTACGTGAAGGGTGAAGCAACCGTGCGCTTCGAAGTCGGTGATTCCGTTCTTTCGAAGGAGTCCAAGCAAGAAATCGCAACCCTGGCAAACCAGGCGCTCACCTACACGGGATTTGTGATCGAAGTCAGAGGGTATGCCGACTCGACTGGCAAACTTGAAGACAACCAACAACTCAGCAAGGAGCGTGCTCAAGCTGTGGTCGCCTATTTGCTCCAGGATTGTCACGTGCCGACAAAGAACATTGCTGCGCCAGGCGCGATGGGTGAGGCGAATCCGGCAGCATCGAACGAGACTGCGTACGGACGAGGCGAAAACCGCAGGGTCGATCTTAAGCTCCTTGTCAACAAGGGCGTTGCTGGCGGCGAGTAACAATTTGTCGTGCGAGAGGAGGGAGCGCGGAATCCGCGCGCTCACCCTCTCCGCGTGAAGAACCGCAACGGGCGCGGCATTTGGCGACGCACATAAGTGCATGCTTAGTTCTATTTAGCTTGACATCACCTAAGAAAGTGCTAATATCCCGCAAAGTTTCCTAACCTTTGAGCCGCCCCATAGCGGTTCCGGGATCAATGAGCAGGCCGCGTGCTATCCACGCAAAGGCCTAACTCGCAACCAGACCATTGACAGTTTCGACTGCAAGGCCGCGTTCAACACGAACCTAGGATGCGTGTGTCCGACCAATGGCTAGGACCTACGCGTAGGACGGTTCCTATGTGCTGTTGTTAGTTCGAAAAAGCTAAAACCTCAACCACTATCGTCTGAAGAACCTTGAGGAAAGTTCTGTCTCTGGCATGTCTGTATGCCGCAGGCAGGGCGGCGGCATTGCATTCCCCGGCGATGTCGTCCCTGGCTATCGACAGGTGTGTCTCCGGGGCTAATCAGGAGAAGAGATATTACCAAGGAGGAATTGTGATCAGGAGAGAGAGATTCACATCAGTATTGGCTTTGGTGGTGGTGTTCCTCGCCGGAATGGCATTTGCTCAAACCGACCCTGGAGTTCAGAGTGCCAGCCGCAGCACAGGCGCGACAATCATTGATCCCGCGAATGACCCGAACGGCTTCACCGCGTTTTTCAACGACGGTCTCGCTCGCTTCCAGGAAGTGGAAGCGGTTTCCGGCTCCGCCAACAACGGTCTGGGACCGCGGTTTAACGCAAATCAGTGCAGTTCGTGTCACGCGCAACCTGCACCTGGCGGGACAGGCGCTGCCGTCAACCCCCAGTTCCTTTTTACCAGCAACGGGGTCGCGCCCGGTAACACCACACCGTCTTTCATTACCGCCAATGGCCCGACCCTGGAAGTCCGGTTCCCGTACTTCCTTACGGCCAGCGGAACGGCCAACACCAAAGCTCCCAATGGAGGAGTGGAAGACTTGTTTACGGTTACAGGCCGCTCCGATGCCGGCAGTTGCAATTTGCCGCAGCCGAATTTTAGTGCGGCTCAGGCGGCGAACGACATTGTGTTCCGCATTCCGACGCCGGTCTTTGGCGCCGGCTTGATCGAGAACCTCGACGACTCAACTCTGCTGATCAACCAAGCCGCCAACCTCGTCAACCACTTTGGCATCTCGGGCACTTTCAACCACAGCGGCAATGATGGCACCATCACCCGCTTTGGCTGGAAGGCACAGAACAAGTCGCTGCACATCTTTGCGGGTGAGGCTTACAACGTGGAGATGGGCATCAGTAACGAGCTGTTCCCTCAAGACCGTCCGCTGCCGGAGGAAGACCAGCAGGGCACCGGGCTGCCGGGGAATTGCCTGAACCTTGGTGGATCCGGTTATCCGGAAGATGTATCCAATCCAATCTTGACGCCGAACGCGGCGGTTCTCGATGACGTCTCGGCGTTTGCCAACTTCATGCGGTTCCTGGCTCCGCCGCCGACCGGCGGGGTTATTTTGAATGGACAACCGGTCACCGCACAGTCGATCGCCAACGGCAGTGCCCTGTTTAGCTCGGTCGGCTGCGCCACCTGCCACAATCCGACGCCGGGCACGACGCAAGCGTCAAACTTCGCGCCAGCGTTGAGCAATGTCCCGGTGCCTGCGTTCTCAGATCTCGAGATCCATAAAATGGGTACTCGCCTAGAGGACAACGTCTCGCAGGGCGGCGCGGGCGGCACGCAGTTCCGCACGGCTCCCTTGTGGGGCCTGGGACAGCGGATATTCCTGTTGCACGATGGCCGCACCACCGACCTGTACACGGCGATCGTAGACCACAAGAGCTCGGGCAGCGAAGCCAACACCGTGGTGACGCATTTCTCTAGTCTCACCACCAGCCAGCAGCAGGACCTGTTGAACTTTCTGCGCTCGCTGTAGCTGTTTTCTCAACCTTGCTGGCGAGACGCGGAGGTGTCTCGCCAGCTCTTTTCCAAGTTAGAACGAAGCCAAATAGCGTGCCACTGATCGGCCCTCGCGACCAGAGAAATCCTTAGTCGCACCCGTAAGGAGAAGTATGTATTCCCGATTCTTAAGTTTATTGGTGGTTCTGATCGGATCCATATCGTTGTTGTCGTTATCGGTGTCGTTTTCTTGGGGCCAAAAGACTGAAGGGCAGAGTATGCCGCAGAAGGGCGGCGACTCATCCAGCAACACGCAGCGCCAGACAGAGGCGCCGGAGGCAGACATTCTGGTAAGGGGCGCTTGGTCGAGCGCCAGTGACTCCGTAACCCCACTGCCAGAAGGCGGGACCGTGACTAACACCGTGACTAGCACCGTGTTCCATAACCAGTATTTTGGCATGACTTACACGCTGCCTCCGGATTGGATCGAGGAATATGAAGGCCCGCCTCCATCGGATAGCGGCCGCTATGTGATCGCCGAGATCACGCCCGGGGCCAGAAATAAGGGACCAATTCAGGGCAGTATCTTGATCACCGCCGAGGACATGTTCTTCACGCCACTGCCTGCGGTGAACGCGCTCGAACTGACCGATTACATGAAGGACCATCTGCAGGCCGACTACAAAGTCGACGTTCCGCTTACTGAGGTCAAGATTGCCGGTCATTCTTTCCGCTTCTTTGGGTATGTATCTCCGGTGGCACAGCTGCATTGGTATGTCGCG
>Ga0209448_10000038_pt1 | contig 46888 bp, 44 predicted proteins | sample BogFormECP14_OM2_FD_188245 | JGI IMG/M metagenome (GOLD analysis project Ga0209448, IMG submission 188245) | Bog forest soil microbial communities from Calvert Island, British Columbia, Canada - ECP14_OM2 (SPAdes) (version 2) | ecosystem: Environmental > Aquatic > Freshwater > Wetlands > Bog ... | reverse complement strand
GCCTTCTTCGCCGACGTTGCCGATGAACAGAAACGGCAGACCGTGCGAAATTCGCGCGTTCCCCAGCACACTGGCCACGGCCAGCATCGCCGCAATGCCCGCGCCGTTGTCGGAGACTCCGGGGCCATACAACCGGCTGCCCTGCTGCCGGACGTTCAACGGCGTAGCCGCCGGAAACACGGTATCAATATGCGCGCTGAGCGCGACATAACGGCTTCCGTAGCCGGGATGAATGCCAAACACATTGCCGACCTCATCCACTCGCACATCGTTGAGACCGAGTTCGCGAAAACGGTCGGCCAGCCAGGCGCCGCGGGCTGATTCTCCAAATGGCGGCGCGGCCACCCGCGTCACCTCCATCTGCCACTGCGCAAACTGCGATTCCCGCGCGCGGAACCGTTCGAATACCGCGCGCACTTCCGGCAAGCCGGCGAGTCGCGCCACTTCCTCCTGCACCGGGGGATATAAATCGGAAGCTGCCACTTGCGGAATCGAGTCCATGCTTTCGCCTATCTTATAACGGCGGAGCGGACGTGAAGTGAGTAGTTAATTCAAGTCGCTGGTCGCTGGTCGTTGGCAAAACCACCGACTGGCGAGCGACCAACGACCCCAGCGACCAACGACTATTATGATTGGTTTTGATAGACTGTTCACGATTTCCGATCCACCCCTTCCCGCCCGTCACTCGTCGTTAGGAGGTACCGCCGTGAAGCCCGCCGTAAAAATTGCCGCCGTTGTCGTTGCTGTTTTGATTGTCGTCATCATTGCGATCCCCTTTCTGGTGAACGTCAATAATTTCCGTCCCCAGATTGAGTCGACCCTGACCTCGGCTCTGGGACGGCCCGTGAAGGTTGGTAACCTGGGCCTGAGCATCCTCTCCGGCAGCGTGCAAGCCGACCAGCTCTCGATCGCCGACGATCCCAAATTCAGCAGTGCCCCGTTCATCCAGGCAAAATCGCTTCACGTGGGCGTTGAATTGTTGCCGCTAATTTTCAGCAAACAACTCAACGTCACCCGGCTTCTCATCGATCATCCGGAAATTAATTTGTTGCGCGATCGTGATGGAATCTGGAATTTCTCGTCTCTCGGCAGTCAGTCAGCGCAACCCGCAAAAGCGCCCCCGCAAAACGCGCCCACGGCTCCGGCAAGCGTGAACGTGGCTAAGCTTGACCTGAGCGACGGGACGGTCACGCTTGGATCCACTACCGGCAAACGTAACCCGATCGTGTACAACAAGGTCAACGTGGCGGTGCGAAATTTTTCTTTTGTCACCGCGTTTCCCGTGACCGTTTCGGTGCAGCTCCCCGGCGGCGGCAGCTTGAAAATCGACGGCAGCGCCGGTCCCATCAATTCGACCGACACTTCCCTCACGCCCGTGCAGGGAAAGGTGATCATTACGAAGCTCGATCTCTCCCAGTCGGCGCTCGTCGAGCCGACGCTGGGCCTCTCCGGCTCGGCTGACTTCGATGGCACGTTGAATTCTGACGGCCACGTGGCAAAGGCCAGTGGAACTTTGAAAGCCACGTCGTTAAAGCTGGTGCCTAAGGGCTCTCCCGCCGGAGTGCCCGTCCAGTTTGTCTTCGCCGTCGAGCACGATCTGAAGAATGAGTCCGGAAAGATCGTGCAGGGTGACGTCGCCATCGGCAAAGCTCTGGCCAAACTCACGGGCACTTACGATATGCACGGCGAAACCACTTCTATCCACACCACGCTGAACGGACAAGCCATGCCGGTTGACGATCTCGAAGCCATGCTTCCCGCGCTCGGCGTGATTCTTCCCACGGGTTCGAAGCTCAAAGGCGGAACGCTTACGGTCGAGATCACCTCCGCGGGGCCTCTCGATAAGCTTGTCTCCACCGGCTCGGTAAAGATGAGCAACTCCGCACTCGCCGGATTCAGCGTCGCATCCAAGCTATCGGCGATTCCTGGCCTCGGCGGCAAGCAGACAGGTAATGACACCGTGATCGAGAACCTGAGTTCCGACGTAAGGAATGCGCCCGACGGAACGCGCCTGGATAAGATGAACGTGGTGATTCCGTCGCTCGGAACAGTCACCGGCGCAGGCACCATCAGCCCCAGCAATGCGCTCAACTTCAAAGTGGTGGCCAACCTGGCCGGTGTCGGCGCCAGTCTAACGAAAGTCGTCGGCACTGGATCGGGCGGGATCCCCGTGACCATTGGGGGCACCACTTCGAACCCAACCTTCATGCCGGATATGAAGGGGATGGTAAGCGGTCAAGTCAAAGACCTGGTAAACGGCAGCAAGAGTTTAGGAGGACTGGGTGGGCTTTTCGGAAAGAAAAAACCCAACTAACCCGTGGTAACGGCCGTTGCCCGTGTGGTGACGGGGCTCTGCCCCGTCCATGCGGGCGCAGCCTCGCAAGCCACTCGCCCGGCGCAAGCTGTAAACTTCGTTTCTATGGAATGGTTCGAAAGCGAAGACTTTTGGCGCGACTTCTATTCCTACATGTTTCCTCCCGAGCGGTTCTCTGCCGCCAAGGAAGAAGTCAGCCGCATCATGGCGCTCACCCAGTGCAGTGGCGGCAGCCTGCTCGATCTCTGTTGTGGACCGGGACGGCATGCGGTGGAGTTCGCGCAATCCGGCTTTCGGGTCACGGGAGTTGACCGGTCTCCATTTCTGTTGGACCGGGCGCGCGAGCACGCATCCAAGGCCGGCGCTTCGATTGAATGGATCATCGAAGATATGCGGGCCTTCGTTCGTCCGGCGGCGTTTGACCTGGCGTGCAATCTCTTTACCTCATTTGGATATTTCAAAGATGAGCAAGACGACCTTCAAGTGCTGCGCAACATTCATCAGAGCCTCAAAAAGACCGGTGTGCTGGTGATTGAGGCTCTGGGTAAAGAACGGCTGGCGCGAACCTGGCTAAACACAATCAGCACCGAACTCGCGGACGGCTCGTTGATGGTGCAGCGACCTCAACTTCGCGACAACTGCTGCCGTGTTTATTCGGAGTGGGTCCTGATAAAAGACGGGCGTTCTCGAAGCTTCAGCTTTGAACACACCGTCTATTCCGGCCGTGAACTCAAAGATCGCCTGCTGAGTTGCGGGTTTGAGCAAGTGCAGTTGTTCGGAGACCTGCAAGGCTCCGCTTACGATCTGGAAGCCAAGCGGCTGGTAGCTGTCGCCCGCAAATCCAGCTCCTAGACTTGCTCTGGTGCAACCATAGAAGCTTCAGAGAACGCCGCGGAGAGTCGTCTCGGCGGGTTGAGCTTCAGACCTCTGCATGCTATTGAGAATCGTGGCGATTACGTTCTCGTCTCCGACCACGGTGTTGATCATCAGGTGATAGAGGGAACGCGTCGGCCAATCGGCGTTGAAGTAGTGTTTGATGTAGGCCTTGCGCTCTTTGTCCACGTTCTCAACCAGGTCTTCGGCCTCTTCGAGGCACTTGCCAATGGCCAGCAGGCGGCGGATTTTTTCGTCGTGCGGAGCATAGGTGAAGACGCGAAAAGTGTCTTCGCGTTCACGCAGGAAAAACGGGGCTCCACGGCCGACAATCACCGCATTGCCTTCCGCCGCAATCGTGCTCATGATCTCTCCCACCATGGTCATCATGCGGTCTGTATCAAACGCGTACGAAGCATCCAGAGAAATACCCCGTTCGTAACTGCCTCGCCAGAAGGCCTTGGCTAAGCGGTAGAGGCGGCTGTCGACACGTTCATCGCACAAGGCCACCGCCGATTCCGCCACCTGCGCCCGCTGAGCAATCTCGCTCGTCAGTTGGCGGTCCCACAGCTTCCACCCCAGGCGCCGTGCCAGTTCGCAGGCAATGCCTCCGCCGCCGCTGCCAAATTCCCGTTCCAGAGTAACGATGCGAAACATTGCAAACCTTCATCCCTGATTATGGCGGAGGGACGGGCGCCTCGCGAGCCGGCCCTGAGCGCAGTCGAAGGGTCCAGCCCGGGCGGGGATACCCGGCTCTCCACTAGTGTGCCACGATCTCGCCCCCCGGTTTCCCCTTTTTGATCAGGAACACAAACGGGATCAAGCAAAAGATAATGACCGCCAGCACCCAGAAATTATCAATGTACGCCATCATGGTCGCCTGCCGGATCACATTCCCCTGTATCAGCGCATAGGCATGCTGCTGCGCGGAAACACCTCCGAAACCAGGCCCAGCGCCGCCTCCCGAAAAGGTACTCGTCATCCCGCGCAGCACCGACTGAAATTGCGGATTGGCGGCGCTCAGGTTCTCCGCAAGCCGCGCCTGATGGAACTGAGCGCGGCGAGCCAGGCCGGTGGTCACAAGGGAAATCCCGACGCTGCCCCCAATATTTCTGGCCAGGTTCATCAATCCGGATGCGGCATTATTCTTATCGCGGGGCAAAAACGCATACGCGGCAGTGTTAATGGGCACGAACAGGAAAGCGAGCCCTAACGCCTGGTAGGCGCGCGCCATGGTCACGGTACGAAAATCCACGTTCAAGTCGAACGTCGTCATATGAAACAGCGAAAACGAGAGCATGGACAAACCGAACATCATCAGATACCGCGGGCTGTACCGGGAAAGCAGAAGCCCGACAATCGGCATAGCCAGCATGATCGTAAAACCACCCGGCATCAGCGCCAACCCGGACCGTTCGGCAGTGTAACCAAGAAGCGTCTGCATGAACAGCGGCAACAGCAGCGTGCTGCCGAGCAGGGCAAATCCGAGCATGAACATCAGGAAATTCGCGGCGGCGAAGGTGCGCTCGCGAAATAAATGTAGGTCGATGATTGGATCCTTGTGGTGCCACTCCCAGAAGATGACGAAGATCAGCGACGCGGCTGAGATCACCGTCAACCATACGATGAAGTGCGATTCGAACCAGTCGTCGCGTTGTCCTTTGTCGAGGATCACCTGTAGCGTTCCCAGTCCGAGCGCGACGAAACCGAGCCCGGTGTAGTCAATTCGAGTTTCGCCCAGCTTGCGGCGCTTGAAGTAGGGAGGATCCTGGATAAGCCGCGACGTCAGCAAGAGCGAAAGTATGCCAACTGGGATATTGATGAAGAAAATCCAACGCCATGTGAAGTTGTCGGTGATCCAGCCTCCAAGGGTCGGACCGATTGCCGGCGCCATCACCACCGCGATGCCATAAACGGCAAATGCCATGCCGCGCTTGGCGGGCGGAAAGGTGTCGGCGAGAATGGCTTGCTCGCTGGGTTGCAAGCCTCCGCCTCCAGCACCCTGAAGAATGCGGAAGACGATCAGCATGGGTAAATTGGGCGCGAACCCGCACAGCGCCGAACTGATGGTGAACACCGCGACGCAGCTCATATAGAAGCGCTTGCGGCCGACGATCGACGAGAGCCAGCCGCTCAGCGGCAGCACGATGGCGTTCGAGACCAGATAAGACGTCAGCACCCACGTGCTCTCGTCCTGACCCGCGGAAAGACTGCCGGCGATGTGCGGCAGCGACACGTTGGCGATGCTGGTATCAAGCACCTCCATGAACGTGGCCAGCGTCACCGTGATGGCAATGATCCACGGATTGACCGCCGGACGCCAGGCGGCGGCCTCATTCACGGTGATCGATGCAGCGCCCATTACTCTTTCGAACTCCTGCCTCGAGCTACGCGCTACGAGCGAACACAACCTGATTGCTCGCGGCTCGAAGCTCGAAGCTCGCGGCTCGTAGCTATTTAATCCAAACCTTCGGCTCAACCGACATTCCGGGGCGCAGTTCATGGTTCTTGATCTCGCCCTGGTCGAACACGATCTTCACCGGAATGCGCTGCACTACTTTCACGTAGTTGCCCGTGGCATTTTCGGGGGGCAGCAGGCTGAAGCGCTCTCCACTGGCGCCGGCGACGGAATTAACGTGCCCTTTGTAGGTCTTGCCGGTCGCATCGACCTCAATCTCAGCCGGCTGGCCCGCCTTCATCTTGCCTAGCTGTGTCTCCTTGAAGTTTGCCGTGACCCAGATATTCGCTTCATCGAGCGGAATGATCTTCATCATCTCCTGCCCGGGCTGCACATTTTGACCGACCTCGACAGTGCGGTTGCTGACCGCTCCACTGACCGGCGCAATCACCTTGGTGTACTGGAGGTTGAGTTCAGCCTGGTCTAACTGCGCCTTCTTCTGATCGGCATTAGCCTGCGCGGAAAGGGCGCGGGCGCGCGTGACGCGCATCGTCTGCGGCGCGGTGCCCGCGGTTCGAAGCTCGGCGCCGGCTTGCGCCAATCTGTCCTGCGCCTGCTCGATCTGCGCCGCCAGGGCGTCGGCATTGGCGCGCGCCGCTTGCACGGTTGCAGCGGCGGCTTGCGCGCTGGCCACGGCTTGGTCGTACTGCTGCTGAGAAATCTCCTGCTTGTCGATCAGTTGTTTGTAGCGGACAAGATCATTCTGCGCTTTGGTATTGTTGGCTTCCGCTTCTGTCACCTGCGACTTGGCTGCTTCAAACTGCTGGCGAGCAGCCGCGATTCCAGCCTGCGCACCGGAGACTCCAGCCTGCGCGCCACTCACCTGGCTCGATGTGCTCACGTCGGTGATGGGGACGTTGATGCCGGCGGCCGCAGCCTGCGCCTGGGCGTCAGCGTACTCAGCTCGCGCCTGCGCGACCGCGACTTCGTAGTCGGCAGGATCGATTTCCACCAGCACCGTTCCCTTGTCCACATACTGGTTGTCTTCCACATTGAGCTTCAGCACATGGCCGCTGACGCGCCCGCTTACCGAGTTCACGTGCCCGTCAATCTGCGCGTCGTCGGTGGATTGATAGCTCCCGAAGTACCGCCACAGAAAGAAAACAGCGACCAGAAGCACGAGGCCGGCGAAGATGAGTCCCAACCTGGTTCGCGGATGACTCAAAAACGCGGCTCGCCGCTGATAGCGGGCTTCGCTGTCAGGAGGAGACTGCTGTTGCGCAGGCTGGGATGGTGGCGACTGCGGCACACGCGTCTCCGGTTGCGCTTTAGGCTCGATTACAACGCTGCTGGTTGGGTCCATAAGTTACTTCCCTTTCAAGTATTCGCGGACGCCCTCTTCGGCGCGCCCCAGGGCTCGGGCAAAAGAAACCTTGGCGAGGTTGTGAAGATAAAGGCTCGAGATCAAACTCTCATGCGCGCCCGCCACCGATTCCTGCGCTTGCACCACCTCGAGATTGTCGGTGACCCCGGCGGAGAAACGATCCTGCGATTGGGTAAGCGCCTGCTCGGCGAGATTCACAGAACTCTGGGCGACTTCCACCTGATCGCTCGATGACTTGAGGTCAAGCAGCGCGTTGCGGATATCCTGATCGATCTGACCGCGCACGTCCGCCATCTGCGCCTGCGCCTGCCGCAAACTGGCTTCGGCCTTCAGAACATCTCCATGAACTTTGCCACCCTGAAATATCGGAATGTTCAGCGTGCCGACAACCTCATATGTAGGCTCCACATCGCCGGGAACCGCGCCGATCTCGCCGAAGTTCACCGCCATATCGATAGTGGGAAAATATCCTGCGACGGCCGCGTTGTGCTCCAGTTGCGCGGCCACCAGACGATCCCGCGCGGCTTTGTAATCAGAGCGCAGAGAATACGCGCGCTGCAAACTGGTTTCAAGATCGGGGACGGGAAAAGCCTCATAAGGAGCCTTGTCGGCCAGTTCGAATTCCTGGCCGGTTGCGAGTCCGATGACGCGGGCCAGCGAAATTTTCTGCTTGGCAAAATCATTTGTGGCCGCGATCAGCTGCTGTTGACGTGTCTGGTATTCGACCTGCGCCCGGAGCGTGTCGATCGCCGGTGCGACGCCAGCCTGCTGCTGCGCGACCGCTTTCTTGTAGAGAGCGCGCGCCGACTCTACTTGCGCTTGCGCGGTTTCAACGCGGGCTGCCCCTGCAATCGCCTGCAGGTAAGCGTTGCCGGTGGCGAGCACGACCAGATCGCGCGCATCCTTCAGATTGAACTTGGCCACGCCTTCGCCGATTACCGAAGAACGGTATTTCTGGATTGATTTCCAGTCGAAGACACGCAGGGTTGCCGAGGCGCGCACGTCAAAGTAAGAGAATGGCCCGATGACGCTGGGCACATTATTCCCAAAAAGCCCGCCGTTCCGAATTCCTAGCGCTTGCAGGCTCTCTTTCTCCGCAACCTCCTGCACATCACCGCTGACATTCGGCAGCAGGTCACTGAGCTGCTGCCATTTCTGTCCCCGGGCCTCGATGGTGTTGTACTCCGACAACAGACCAGCCAGGTTCTGGCGCAGCGCCCGCTCGATCGCGTCGCCGAAGGTCAGCGATAGAGTTCCCGGTGTTGCCTTAGCCTCCGGCACACTGCCAAACACTGGATTCTGGCCCGAAGTTTGAACCTGCGAAGTTGGAACCTGTATGGTCCCGCCCGCCGCACTCGCGGCCGAACCCGAAAACGTGCCTTGGGCGAAAAGCGGGGTGCAGAGCGCCATTGCGAAGACGGCGACCAGCACGATCAAAAGGCAGGTGGAACGGTCAGCCGAGGCCATGGAACCTGGGTTCTCTCCTTGCGAAACGCAAATCATAAGTCTTTTTGACTCATTTTGGGGAGAATCCGACGCAAATTGTTGAGCCGCCGAGGCCAACTGGAATCAAATTGCAGAGGGCCCGATGAGTCCCGATGATCCGATTTTGCTGTGACCTTGGTCATCTTGTGTAACCTCTAGCCACAGTTCAATCTAGGAGACGAGTCAAGCACTTCCCCGCCACCGGAAGACTGCGTGAGGGAAGCCGTACGTATGACCGAAGCCACGAAACTGTCGCCTAAAGGATCGGACTGGACCCGCCTGCTTACGGATCCCGACTTGGTCAGCCACCTCGGGAAACTGCTCCAGACTTATCGCGAAGTGCCTGCCGAACAGCGCGAAACGGCGCTGCTGCGGGCGATGCGCGAGATCAAAGACGCCGCCGTAAAGGCGCGAGAAGCACGGGAGAACCTGCCCGCTGCTTCCGTGCCGGCAGCGCCCGTCGTGCTTCACCATCCCGAACCAGTCGATGAAGCGCCCCCCTTCGAACCGGATTTGTTCGCTCCCAAAGAATTGGGAACGGATCGCCGCCGTTTCAAGCGGATCAAGTGCTATGTGGCCGTGGAAATTAGCATTGAGGGCGTAGACGAGCCGGTCTGGGGCAATCTGGTGAATGTGGGCCGCGGAGGCTGCCTGGTCGAGACTGCCACCCCCGTGCCCGCGAACAAGGCTCTTGAGATCGGCTTGTGGGTGTCAAGCGGCAAGATCTGGGTGAAAGGCGTCATCATCAGCGGAGTTGCGACGCGCAGCACACCATCATTTGGAGTGCGAGTGAAATTCTCAGAGGCGGAACTGTCGGAAAAGGAACACCTGCGGAAATTTCTTAAATTCGTCGAGGAAACCGCTCGCCAGTCGCAAAGCGGAAAAGCCTATGTCGCGCAGTTAAAGGGCTAAAGCGCTGCATCCTGCCAGCAACTTTTCCAGCCATCCGGGTTCATTCATAATGAGGCCAATCAAGATGGGGATGCCTTTGCCCAGACGCCGCTTGCTGGTGGCAACTGCTCTGCTTGTGGCGGCCTGCCTCACGACTCAGCTTGCTCTGGGCCGGAAGAAGGACAAGCCCGCTGGGGCAACGCCCGTGGATGCGCAAAAACGCGCCGTCCACGCGCTGAACCGGCTGACCTTCGGTCCGCGGCCGGGCGACGTCGAGCGCGTCACCCAGCTGGGAGTTGACAAGTGGATCGAACTCGAACTTCATCCCGACAAAATTGACGACTCGGCGCTCGAAGCCCGGCTCGCCCCGTTCCGTACCCTGCGTATGGACACGAGAGAAATCGTCGAGAATTTTCCCACCGACCAGTTGATCAAGCAAATCGCCGACGGGAAGGCCTCGCTGCCGCGCGATCCGACCAAGCGCGCGATCTACGAGGCCCAACTCCAGCGCTTCGAAGACAAGCAGGAGCGCAAGGACAAGGAGAAAGACGAAGCCGCGAAGCCCGCCGCAGCCAGCGCCGTGGCCGCCAGCGACGCGCCGAATTCTCCCAGCCCCATGTGTAGAGACGGGGCTTGCCCCGTCTCTGCTGACACTGCCCAGCCCGCCGATTCCGGCGAGATGCAGCGCCGCGAAGAACGCCGGATGGCGAATCTCAAGACGCAGGAACTTCTCGATCTGCCGCCCGACGAGCGCATGAAAGAAATTCTGAAAATGTCGCCCGAAGATCAGCGCGCGCTCGCCGCCACCACCAAAGGTGCCAAGGCTGACGCGTTGCTCGAGGGAATGAGCCCGCAACAAAAAGAAACGGTGATGGCGTTAAAGAATCCCCAGCAGGTGGTGCTCGAGGAGTTGACGCAGGCCAAATTAGTGCGCGCAATCTATAGTGAACGGCAACTCGACGAAGTGATGACCGACTTCTGGTTCAACCACTTCAACGTATTCATCAACAAAGGCGCCGACCGTTATCTGTTGACCAGCTACGAGCGCGACGCCATCCGCCCGCACGTTCTGGGTAAATTCGAAGACCTATTGGTGGCAACCGCGAAGAGCCCCGCGATGATGTTCTATCTCGACAACTGGTTGAGCGTCGGGCCGGATTCGGACATCGCGCTTGGCATCAATCCGCATCAGCGTGGCTACGGCCGACGTCCTGATGGTCCACGACGGCCCGGCAAAGCCAAGCAAGCCAGCGGCCTGAACGAAAACTACGGCCGCGAGTTGATGGAACTGCACACCCTCAGCGTAAACGGAGGCTACTCCCAGAAAGATGTCACCGAGGTGGCGAAGGTGTTCACCGGCTGGACGCTCGATCAGCCGAAAAAAGGCGGCGGCTTCCACTACGAGCCGCGCATGCACGAGCCCGGCGACAAGCTTGTCCTAGGACATCGCATCAAGCAAAATGGCGAGAAAGAAGGATTGGAAGTGCTGCACCTGCTGGCGCACAATCCGCAGACGGCGCACTTCATTTCGCAAAAACTGGCAATGCGCTTTGTCTCCGACGATCCTCCGCCGGCGTTAGTCGATCGCATGACAAAAACCTTTCTAAAGAAAGACGGCGACATTCGCGAAGTCTTGCGCACCATGTTCAGGTCGCCCGAGTTCTGGTCGCCCGATGCCTACCGCGCGAAAGTAAAAACGCCGCTCGAGTTCGTCGTCTCTGCCGTACGCGCCAGCGGCGCCGAGGTTGACGACGCCCGCGCTCTGGTCGGCACGCTCAACAACATGGGCATGATGCCCTATGGCATGATGCCGCCGACCGGCTACTCGATGAAAGCCGATGTCTGGGTGAACTCCTCGGCGCTGCTGGCGCGCATGAATTTCGCGTTGGGGCTGGCTGCGGGAAAAATAAGAGGAGTCAAAGTCGATGCCGTCAGCCTCGCTTCGTCTTTGGGGAACAACGCGACTGGTTCGGACACGAGTCCAAACAAGGACGCTCCAATTCCAATCGACCCGCAGCAGGCGCTGGCGAACCTGGAAAATTCGCTGCTGTCCGGCGACATTTCCCGGCAAACGCACGATACCATCAGCAAGCAACTGGAAGATCCAAAAATCAGCCAGCGGCGCCTGGATGATCCCAAGCGTCCGCCAAACGTAGCCGCGATTACGGGACTGATTCTAGGTTCGCCAGAGTTTCAAAGGAGATAGTTGTCAGTCGTCAGTTTTCAGTTGTCAGTTCTTAGGCTTGAAAACTGATAACTGACAGCTGAAAGCTGGTTTTCCATGTCCATCACTCGACGCATCTTTCTACGCAGCGGCGCGCTGGCAGTGGTCGGCACGACCGCGCTACCAAGTTTCATGACCCGCGCGGCCTTTGGCGCCGCCGATCCCGGCGTTCGTACCAAGCGCTTGGTCGTAATCTTCCAGCGCGGCGCGGCCGACGGCCTCAACATCGTTGTGCCGCACGGCGAGCCCAGTTACTACGCCATGCGCCCGACCATCAATATTCCAAAGAAATCCGTACTCGATCTCGACGGCTTTTTCGGATTGCATCCGGCGATGGCATCTTTCCAGCCGCTCTGGCAGCAGAAACATCTAGCCATCGTGCACGCCGCCGGATCGCCCGACCCGACGCGCTCGCACTTCGACGCGCAGGATTTCATGGAATCCGGCACACCCGGCGTCAAAATCACTGACGACGGCTGGCTGAACCGCGCATTGCACGACCTTCCTGCCGATTCATCCGCGGGAATCTCTGCGGGAATCTCTGCTCCCGACAAGTCGGCGTTTCGCGCCATCGCGCTCGGCCCGTCGTTGCCGCGCATTCTCTCCGGCAAGGAGCCGGCGGTTGCGGTCAACAACCTGAACGATTTTTCCGTAGGAGGGAAAAACCCCAATGCCGCGCCCATGTCGAACACCTTCGAAGCCATGTACGACCACTCGGTAGACACCGTGTTGCACGGCACCGGCCAGGAAACCTTCGACGCGGTCAAGACGCTAAAAGCAGCCGATCCCGCGCATTACACGTCGGCGGCCAACGCGAACTATCCCAAGGGACGCTTCGGCGACAGCCTGAAGCAACTCGCGCAACTGATCAAAGCAAACCTCGGAGTGCAAGTGGCCTTCGCCGACATCGGAGGCTGGGACCATCACGTCAACGAGGGCAGCACCCAAGGACAGATCGCCAACGTGCTCGGTGATTTCTCGCAAGCGATCGCCTCTTTCTGGGCCGACCTCGGCGATCTCGGAGAAGACACGGTGGTAGTCACAATGTCTGAATTCGGCCGCACCGCCCGCGAAAACGGAAACCGCGGCACCGACCACGGCCACGCCAACGTAATGTTCGTCCTGGGCGGCCCGGTGAAAGGGGGCAAAGTTTACGGCCGCTGGCCGGGGCTCGACCAGTCGCAGTTATACGAAGGACGCGACTTGGCGGTGACGACCGACTTCAGACTGGTGCTCAGCGAAGTGGTGTCGCGTTATCTGGGGAACAAGGATTTGAAGACGGTGTTTCCGGGATTTGAAGGACAGCCGGGCCAGTTTGTGAAATTTCTGGGATAGAACGTGTGGTGACGGGGCTCTGCCCCGTCTTAGCCGTGCAAAGCCCGGTTTGTGAACCGACTCAAGCATTGGAACGAAAATTTACGAAACCGGGAGTCTCTTCCGAAGCGCCGCAACAAAGCGAGACCATCTCCAGCGGAGAAAATCCCCGCAACCACGCGAGATAAAACGTCATCAGCAACAGCGCAATCGTGATGGCAAAGTTGGGCCAAGCATTCAGAGCCCCGGGGGTACCAAAGTAGCGGGCTTAATAGAAGACTAGCGGCGCCGATCGATCGGTGCAACGATAACGATCGATACTGCTTCGCAACCCGGAGCCCTGAGGAAGACCAGTGAAGTATTTTGCCGTCGCCCTACTCGTTGTTCTTGCCTTCACGTGTGCGCTCACTGCCAACGCCGCCATCACCGAGATCCGCAAGGATTTCCCAAGACAAACGGCAACGCTGTCGGCAACCGCATTCCTCTCGGCTCCTACCGGCAACGCCAGCTATCTCGTGTGCGTCTACCTGTCGCAACCAGGGAGTTCCAACAACCTTTCCGCCATCGTCCGGTGGACCGACGAGAACTCGCTATCCCAGAGTTTCACCTTCTCTGCGGCCGCGGGAGTAATTTCCAATTGTGACCCGATTCGTAGCCAGGCGAACACATCGCCTACGGTCGAGACTTCCGGCACTTATCACGGCACCTATGACCTGTTTGTGGTCGGTTTTGGTTTTTGGACGACCGGGAGCCAGCGACAAGGGGGTATCACCGAGCCCTTCGCTAACTGGCATCTTAGCGCCGGCCCCACAACTCTACTTTCACCGCTTGGAGGCGTGACCTACCTGATCGCCGCTGACTGCAGCAATGGAGCGCCCGGCACCCTTAACTGGACCGACGAAGTTGGCAGTCAGACGGTCACGATCAGTCCATCCCTTAGCGGGGCATTCATCCCGGTGCACGTGGCAGCCGCCGCAAGCCTGGTCTTCACCAGCGGTTCCTGTTATCTGTCGGCTGTAGACATGGAAACACCGAAGGCAGGGTCCGGACCGCTCACCGATTACGAACTCAATCTGCTCAACTACACCAATGTCACCTGGCCGAATTCCAAACCTGTGGTAACCGCAGGTCCAACCACAATGTACGTCTTCGCCGGTAACATCGCCCAAGCCCCAAATTCCGGTGGCCACGTTCTGGAAATGTTTGGCGACGATCTCTTTTTAGAGATCCTGTACGCGAACACACATGGCGTGCCCGGCAATAACGATGGCACGTACGCTACGTTCCCTATTGGTATCGTCGGCGCTGGCTACCGCCGTGCTGACCCCGCGGACAACAAGTACACCTTCAACATCACCACCGCGATCAACGGTTATGCGTTTCTCGGATGGGGCGCAACGCCCAAGTACAGCGCCGAAGTGGATGTGATCCAGTTCTAGCGTCGGAATAGCCATTGAACTGGCTTTGCCAAGCCCGGTGTTGGGTAGCGACGGCTACGGGAGCGAATAATCGAAGGTCCAGGTGTGTTTACCCTGAGCGTCGATATGGATGATGAGCGAGCCAGTGAGTCCGGTCAGTTCTCCAGTGCCGGAATTGGGTACAACCATCACGCTCAGCTCTCCCGCAGAGGGGGCGTCGCCTTTCATCATGGTGGCGCGGTGCGAGAAGGTGAAGCTGCCCTGTCGGCCGTTAAGCTTGCCTGTCATGCGCTCGATAGCAACGTAGGCCATGGAGCCGGTGCTCGCGGTCGAGCCGGTGATCATTTCTCCATGGCTGACGCCTTCGAAGTCACCGTGCCAGGTCTTGTCGGATGTGAGCCGAGCGATGTCGTTCGCCTTCTCGAAGTCGGTTAGTTCGGCGGGAGTCATCTTGATGTCGAAAGAACCTTTGGCATGGACCATGTGCATCTCCTTCTGGGCCGCGACACTCAGCGCGAGACTCATCATCGCCACTGCCGCTGCCACTGCGAATCTCACCCTCATATCACCCCCGAAATGCAACTTACAGAATTCTTGATCCGAGCTTGATCGTATCCTTTGCGGCCGCACGACCCGCAGCGTCTACCAACGTTGCACAACCAAACGACACTGGACTAGGGTGTCTGTGGGCCCCGGTTCTCTCGGGCGCCGGCCGCGGTCAGCGCCGGTCAGATTTCCACCAGCACATCCTCGCCCTCAACCTTCACCGGATACACCGCAATCTTCGCCCCCGGCGGGCCAGCCGCGCCCGTCTTCGGATCCCACTCCCAACCGTGCCACGGGCAAACAACTTTCCCGCCCGAGATCACGCCCAGACCGAGTGGGCCTCCGCGATGCAGGCAGACGTTGTCCATGGCGCTGATCTCGCCGTTCACGTTGGCAACGCAGATGGTCTTGTCGCCACAGGGGAATTCTTTGGCCTCGTTGACGGCGGGGAGGTCGGACTGAGCGGCAATTCTAGTGAATGGCATAACTGTTCGGATGACGCAGCAAAAATCAGATCCTTCGCTTAGCTCGGGATGACAAGAGTATATAGATTTAACTGATGGCTGACGGCTGAAAGCTGACCGCTATTTCGGCTGCATGGTCTGCGCGACCATTACCTGGCGCTTGAAGTTCTCCATCATATGTTCTTCGAGCCGCACTTCGGTGGGGCGCTTGGCGAGCGTCATGGTGTCGATCTTGTCCTGCAGTTTGAGCAGCGCGTAAAACAAATTCTCCGGACGTGGCGGGCAGCCAATCACATACACATCCACCGGCACGATCCGGTCCACGCCCTGCAACACGGCATAAGTGTTGAACGGCCCGCCGACCGACGAGCACGCGCCCATCGAAATCACCCACTTCGGCTCGGGCATCTGGTCATAAATTCGCTTCACCACCGGCGCCATCTTCAGCGTAACGGTGCCGGAGACGATCATCAGATCCGACTGCCGCGGGCTGGGCCGAAATACCTCCGAGCCAAAGCGCGCGATATCGAAGCGCGCGGTGGAAGACGCGATCATTTCGATAGCGCAGCACGCCAGCCCAAACGTCATCGGCCAGAGCGCCGACTTGCGCGCCCAGTTGAAGACGTAGTCCACCGTCGAGATCATGAAATTCTTTTCGAATTTGTTCTGCAGCCAGCTCATGGGCCCTCTTGCAATACAGGATAACCCAACGATCATACGCCCGGGAATGATTCCGGTCATACAGCCAGATCTTGCCGGTGGAGAGCCGGGCGCCCCCGCCCGGCCACCCAATTGCCGAAAGACGGACGAGGCGCCCGTCGCTCGACCGAAGATCGCGGCTAATAAATCGTGTACCCCGGCGCCGGATTCCGCACATCGGGCTTTGACGCCATCAGCAGCAGCGCTCCGACGCGTTTGAAGGCCTTCAGATCGTCGAGCGAATGGAATGAAGTTGTCTGGTAATTGTCCGGCGTGGGCGTGTCGTCGGGAATCTGCGCATACTCCACATTTTCGAACGCATGCCGCTTCAGCAAATCGACGTACTCCGCCGCCGAACGAACATGCACCGGCACTTTCAACTTCGGTACCCATTGCAGCGAATATGGATTATCCGTGTAGAGGTTGATTAATATGAACAACCGTCCATGCGGCGCCATAACCCGAAAAAGCTCGGCCAGCGCACGTTCCTGATCCGGATAGTAATAAAACGACTCTACCGAAAGCACCTTGTCAAAAAAGTTCTCTTCCCAGGGAATCTGCGCCGCTGATCCAACGACGAACATCACGTTGTCGAATTCCTTCGAAGCCACGCGCGCCTGCCGGATCATCTCGTCAGAAATGTCTACCCCGACCACCTGCCCAAACCCCTGCGGCCCGTCGCTGACCATGCGCGCCAGCAAGCGTGTCGCCCACCCCGATCCGCAGCCGAGATCCAGAATGCGCTCACCCGGACGCAGATCCATGCGCCGCATCGTCTTCCCGGTGATGTCGAGATGATGGCGCTCCATCTTCGCGCCCTCGCCGTCATCGGCCCAGCGGTTGAATTCCTGCTGCAGGCGCTCGTCGGGAGATTGCGGTTTGTCATTCGACACTGGATTTCTCCGATAAACAGTCGTTGGTCGCTAGTCGTTAGTCGTTGGCAAACAAAATGGCTAACGACTAGCGACTATCGACCAGCGACTGCTTCCAATTCCTCAAAGAACGTCGGATACGACACTCCCGCCGCATCCGCCCCATGAATCGTCGTCTCGCCTTCCGCTCGCAGCGCAGCCACGGCAAACGCCATGGCAACGCGGTGATCGCCGAACGAATCGAGTTCCGCGCCATGCAGATGCTGGCCCCCGGAAATCCGCATTCCGTCGGGACGCTCTTCAACTTCCGCGCCCATCTTGCGCAGATTAGCAGCGACCGCCGCGATGCGATCCGATTCCTTCACGCGCAGTTCCTTGGCGTCGCGAACTTCCAGGCCGCCATCCGTGTACGGCGCAACCGCCGCCAGCACCGGGATCTCGTCAATCAAAGCCGCTGTATCGGCGCCGGCGATTACAGCGCCCTTCCACGACGCTCCACGCGCCTCAATCGTTCCTATCAATTCGCCGTGATGCTCCTCCAGATGCGCGACCGAAATCTTCAATCCCATCTGCATCAGAATATCGAGCAGACGAGCTCGCGTCGGATTCATCAGAATCCCGGGCAAAGTGATCTGCGATCCCGGAAATAGCGCCGCCGCGCAAAGAAAAAATGCGGCGCTCGAAAGATCGCCCGGCACATGCGCCTCAATCGCGCGCAGCCGCTGTCCGCCCATAATCCGCGATATATTCCTGGAACGCTCGACTTCCGCCCCAAAGGCCCGCAGCGCGATTTCGCCATGATCGCGGGTGCGGATCGGTTCCTCAATCACCGTCTCGCCGTCGGCAAACAGTCCGGCAAACAGCACGCACGATTTCACCTGCGCGCTCGCCACTTCCGGCCGATAGTGAATCGCCTTCAGCGGACCACCATGAATTTTCAGGGGAGGCCGGCCGCCTTCGCTCGACGAAATCCGCGCGCCCATCTCGGAAAGTGGAGTCATAATGCGCGCCATCGGCCGCCGCGAAAGCGACTCATCCCCGCACAACTCACTCGAAAATGGCTGGCCCGCAAGAATTCCGCTCAGCATACGCATGGTTGAGCCGGAGTTCCCGCAATCCAGCGCCTCCGCCGGGGCTTTCAGCCGCGGCCCTAGGCCCTGAACTTCAACGGCCCCGTCGTCAAGTCTTCTCCACTCGCAACCGAGCTTCGCCACGCAATCAAGCGTGCTCGCGCAATCGCGCGCCGCAGAGAAATTCTGGAAACGGCTCGTGCCCTCGGCAATCGCCGCCAGCATCGCGTAACGATGCGAGATGGACTTGTCCCCGGGAATGCGAACCACTCCCTGCACTGCGCGCGCCGGACGGACGATGACCTTCGAACCATCCGGCTTCGAATGTTCAGGCATGAATTTAATATAACGGAGATTTTGTGGGGCGGGCGCTTAGTCAAGGTCTGATCCCAGCATTCAGCTCTCAATTCAAACCCTGTCATCTTGAGCGAAGCGAAAGACCTATGCATTTCGCCTGCGCCAGTACAATGCAGAGGTCTTTCGCTTCGCTCAAGATGACAGTTCGTTAGGAAGGTGCGTCCCGCCCTACTGCGCCCGCACGCGCCCAGCGGCCTCCGCCAGGATTTCCCGCGGCACTTCCCGCAGCGTGACGTGGAATTCGAACATGGGCGTTTCCGTCCCACGCCCCCACCGGCCCGTTTCCCAATGCGCGCGGACAAACTTGACCTCTGGCCGCGTCGTCAGATTGAGCAGCAGCGGCGTCTCTTCGCGATAAAACTTCTGCGGAAAAGCCACGACCGGCTTCGCATCCCACGTCGCGCCATCCGCCGATCCGAAGATGCTGACCTCGAGCGACTCCTGCTCGATGATGTTGGTAATGGCGAGCGTAAGCAGAAAAATCCGGCCCTCGGAGCGGCTTATATCGATCGCAGGCCCATCTCCTTTGGCATTAACCACTGTTTTTTCAGGAACGAGTAAGGCTTCCATCATGACGCGAAGATTCTAGCAGAGAGGCAGCGTCGCAAGCTGTGTCGGACACCACTGAGGCCGGGACCTCAGAGCCGGACCTGGAGCGAGGCCTCAAAGGAAATGCACGTGCACCGCGTTGCCCACCACGCTTACGGTCAGATTTTCCTGGTAGTACTTCCCCACGCCACGGATGAGTCCGGGCATAAGGGCCACTAGTCCGCGGCCGGATTCATAGTGCATGATCAGATGCTTTTCTCCCTGCCACTCGTAGCGGAAGCGCGGCGGCCGGGCAAACTTGATCGACTTGGTCATGACCTCGTGGATGTGGTCGAGGTTGAGCAATAACTCGCGCGCGCTCTTTACCCCGGAGTAGTAGGCTGCGTAGACGTTCGGCGCGTACACCATGGACCGTTACTCCCCGAATGCCTCCATCACCTGTTCCATGGATAGGTACGTCACCTCCGCAACGCCCGTCATGATTCTGGTAAATTCTGTCTCCTCCACATCGCAAAACGCGGTGAAGGTTCGCCCCTCTGGAATCCCTGCCTTCTCGAGGGACTCCTTCCATTTCCCGGCGCCAAACTTCTCGATGACGAGATCTTCCATGCACTTCACGATCGTTCCCTTCATGAAATGGCTCTTTCTGCCAACTGAATTTCGCCGGTTATGATTCCCGCAGCGAATCGCCTCCGCACTCCACGGGCTGGACTCATCTGGTCCCAGGCCAGATTAGAGTTCTCTTGGGAGCAAGCTTAGACACCACACGCGTTGCAATTCCCGTACCGCAGAAAATGCGGATCGCGCACCAGCGGGCGATCCCAAATGTCCGGCTACCCCGTCGCTTAACGGCATCCGCAGCCGTCCTGCCTGCGGCAGCTTCGCATATCATCAAAGGGCCGTATCATCAAAGGGCCAGGGATGAGGTTCCCCTTGCGGAGACTCGACAAGGCGTCGGTCGCGACCATGCTGGCCGGCATGTGCACCTTTCTCAACGTCTACTCGACGCAGCCCTTGCTGCCGCTCTTGCGCGAAACCTTTCATGCCTCCGAGTTGGCGGTCAGTCTCACCGTAAGTGCGACGATTTTTGCCACCGCTCTCACCGCGCCCATCATCGGCATGATTGCCGAGCGCCGCGGCCGCAAGAAAGTCATCGTTCCTTCGTTGTTCCTGCTGACCATTCCCACCGCCCTGGCGGCGACTTCCACCAGCCTCGGCGCGCTCATCTTCTGGCGTTTCGCCCAGGGACTCTTCGTGCCTGGGATCATCGCGGTCATGCTCGCCTACGTGAATGAGGAATGGGCCGGACGCGGCGTGGGTCGCGCCATGTCTGCCTATGTGACCGGAACCGTCCTCGGCGGATTTCTCGGCCGCTTTATCTCCGGCGTCATCGCCACGCACTGGCATTGGCGCGCCACCTTCCTCGCGCTCGCCGCCCTTAACTTGATCGGCGCCGTTGTAGTCCGCGCCTGGCTCCCTCTGGCGAAGAATTTTGTGCGCGCCGAACACTTGCAACAGGTTCTCGATCATGCCAGGGACCACCTGCGCAATCCGCGGCTCCTCGCCAACTTCGGCATGGGCGCGACCGTGCTCTTCGCGATGGTAGGATGCTTTACATATGCGAATTTCTACCTAGCTGCCGCGCCTTTCCATCTGAACTCGGCACAACTGGGCAGCATTTTCTTTGTCTATCTGCTCGGAGTCGTCATCACGCCCCAGTCCGGCCGCTTCCTCGATCATTTCGGATTTCGCCACACCACGATCCTCTACTGCGCCATGGTGATCGCAGGACTGCTCCTCACCCTGGTCAAATCGCTGTCCATCGTCATCGTCGGCCTCGCCATTTTTTCGTCGGGAGTCTTCGTTGCGCAGGCCGCCGCCACCGTGCAGACCGGAGCCATCGCGGGCCGCGCCCGCTCCTCAGCCGCCGGACTCTACGTGGCCTTCTACTATCTGGGAGGCAGCGTGGGCGCCACGCTGACCGACCTGTTCTGGCGCTGGAAGGGATGGCCCGGCTGCGTCGCCCTGCTGGGAGGAGTTTCGCTGGTGAGCGTGTGGCTGGCTCGCATCAGCAGCCGGCCGCTGGATCACCTTGATTCCTCCGAGATTGAATTGGTCGGCGATTGAAGAGTCAGTGGAGCGCCGGGCGTCCTCGCCCGGCCACCCAACTGCTGGACGGGCGAGGCGCCCGTCGCTCCACCGTACAACTACGTGACCTCGTCCAGAAATTGCCGTAGGATTTTGCCTACCGCTTCCGATTGCTCCCACGGCGCGTAGTGCCCCGCTTTCGGGATCACTTTCAACTGGCTACCCACAATATTCTGCCGCATCAGTTCGCCGTCGGCGACGGTTGAGAGTACATCTTCTTCTCCGATTACGATCAGCGTGGGTACGTTGATCGACTTCAGATCCCCAACCGAGTCGGGACGCTCCGCCATGCCGCGCTGCACCTGACTGATATCCTCGGCCGACATTTTGCGCATCATGGCGCGCGCTCCGTCGACGAGATCCGGACGCGTAATCATCGTCGTGCGCCCCGTCAGCTTCGGAATCATCGTCTCGAAGAATGGTTCGGTTCCCTGCTCGAGCACCGCGTCCGCGGCTCTTAGGCGATTCGCCCGGGCTTCGGCGGTGTCGGGCTGAGGACGCGTGTCACACAGCACAAGCGAGGTGACCCGCGCGCGAAAGCGCCGCCAGAATTCAAACAGAATGTATCCACCAATCGAACATCCGATGAACGCCGCCTTGCCAACGCCCGCCGCATCGAGCACGCGGACAACGTCGCTGGCGTGCTTTTGCATGAGGGCTGGGCCTTCGCCTATCTCCGAATCGCCGTGGCCGCGCAGATCGGGAAGAATCAGCCGGTAGCGCGATTCGAGTGGCGCTGTCACCGGATTCCAGAATTCGTGATGACAGGGAAAAGGATGGAGAAGAACTACCGGCGGGCCATCTCCCCGAATTTCATAGACAATCTCGGCGTCGTCGCTGCGCAGGCGTTGCATGGGCAACATAAGAGGAAATTAGAACACGGCGATGCTTTTCCGTAGAGACGCGGCTTGCCGCGTCTCCGCTCGCACCACCAGTTCTCTGACTGGCAACCAGCAGACGGGGCAAGTCCTGTCTCTGCAGCTAGCTCGTCACGGGCTGCCGCGCCGCCGCCACTGGCAACAGGAAAGGCTCCTCCGGAATGATGATCCATCCGAGCACGTACGCGATGATGCCTGGGGCAACTCCGCACGCGAGCGTGATGAAGAACCAGAGGATGCGCACGAGCGAAACGTCAAGCTCAAGATAGTGAGCCAGCCCGGCACAAACGCCCGCGATCTTTCGGTCGGCGCGGGAGCGCATCAGTTTCTTCGGCATGGGCGGAACGCCCACGACGTTTCCGCAGTAGGAGCAAAAGCGGCCATCCTCAGCAATGGTCTTGCCGCAAGCGTTGCAGTACATGGTTGTGTCTCCCTGTTCTTAGGATACGACGATTGCCGGGGAAATGTTCCAAGCGTCGTTGGTCGATGGTCGATAGTCGTTGGTCACTGGCTTCAACCAAGCTGTGGAAGCGTTTAGCCGATTTTCGCTAACGACTATCGACCAACGACGGTTTTATCTCACTCCCGGTACGCGTCTTTCATTCTCTTCCGCGCCTTATCCGCTTCGGCGTTGCCCGAGTTTGTGGCTACCACTGCCTCGTATTTCTTCACCGCCAGATCCCGTTTCTGGAGCTGGTCATACATCTCGCCGGCCCCCAGATTCGCCTTCTGCAGCAGTTCCGGATCGGCTCCCGTGACCTCACTTACCAGTTCGTAAGCCGCCGCCGCAGCCTGATATTTCTTTTCGCTGCGCAACAGGTCGCCCAGCCCGAGCGCCGAGATTTCGTAATGCAGATTGCCATATTTTCCCTCGCGCCCGTTCTGCCACACCCGGCGATATTGTTGCTCGGCTTCGTCGTTCTTGCCCGACGCCCGCAGCAGGTTCGCCTCTTCCAGCGGCAAAAGATAGTTGCGCGGAAACCGCGGACCCATCGCACCCGCGATCTGCAAAGCCTCGCCATAGCGGTGTTCGCGGCGCAGAAAAACCATGAGCACGATCCCGGCGTCCACGCTGGTTTCACCGTTGGCGTGGTAGGCGTCGCTCAGATATTGCAGTCCCTTCTGCTTGTCTCCGCTCAACCCAACCAGTGAGACGGCCATTCTCATCGCCAGCGACAGGCTTCCCGTCACGTAATAGTGGGCCCCCACCACCAGCTTGGCATCGGTGTATTGGGGATCCAGCTCCAGCACCCGTTCGTGATCGCGGCGCGCTCCCACCGCATTGCGCAGCGCGGAAAACCAGGCGCGCTCGATCAGTGCGGTGTAAAGCGCGAACTGTCCGCGGGTCACGCCGCGGGCATACAGCATATCTACGTTATTGTTGTCCGGATCACGCGCCAGTTCGGCGTCTTCGAGTTTCTCCGCCTGCTGCACCAGCTGCTTGACGCGTGCCTTCTGCGTGGGATCGGCGGGACGGTGCGCTTGTCCGATAAAACTGTCGTTGGAGTATTCCCCGGTAGTCATCGCCCCCATGCGATACAGCTCCCGCACTTGAATCGCCGAGAGCAAGTGATTCACCGCAAAGGGATCGTTCGGATGGCGCGCCAGTATCCTCTCGAAATCCTGAATCGCCGCGTCAAGGTCAAGGTTGTAATAGTGCTCGAAAGCCGCCTGGTTCAGCGGGTCCGCAGGACGAAGATCGGGGGGACGAATCGCGGCCGAAACCGCAGGGTCCGCCCCCAGACAAGCCTGGGCAAGGACCAGCAGTATGATGACAGCCAAAGCAGGGCGACGCCGGGGGAAAAAGAAAAGCACGCATACTCAGTTTAACTGATGGGAGCTTTCCGCGAGGCGTCGTTCGGGCATATTCGAAAGCGTGTCCATCAGCCGCCCGGAACCAAAGCGGGTACGTCCGCATCCCAGCCCAGTCGTGCACAATGGGGAAATTCGGGCGTGATAGCGTAATTCTTGCCCTCCGGCGTGGCTGAACTCCCCCTTGGCTCGCTTATAACTATCGTCTTTGCAATAACTTGCTTTGGTGATTCGCTTGCGATCCGAAATAGAGTCAGAAGAAGAGTTACTTATGGCAGAAGCAGCCGATCAGGCGCGGCAGGAATTTTGGCGACCGCCCATGCCCGCCTCCGAGGCTGTGGCCCACCGCGAATCGAGCGAGGACCGCAGGGCAACTTGCCGTTGCGGAACCGAGTTCCTCGTCAGCTCACTCTACTGTCATGCCTGCGGTGCCACCCGTCCCGATCCAGGCGCCAGTATTGCGCGTACGCTCGAAATCCCTGGTCTGGCCGAATTCGCCGCATTCGGCGTGCGACTCGGCCTCACCACACCTACCCTCATCGCTTTTCTGCTGGGCGTACTCTGCGTTGTGGGAGCTCTAGCGGTCAGCGTGTTCTTTAGTGCCCGCACGCTGCTTGACTGGCAAGCCATCCAATTGTGGCGGATCGAGTGGCTGCTCGCCTCGGTCGCCGCCTTTCTCGCCGGATGCCTGCTTAAGAAATAGCCGCCATTAAAGCGCGGCAACAGACCCCAGACCAAAACTCACAGCCCTCCGTGGAGCCGTCCGAATACGTAGGCAAGATTCAGCGACATGATCAAGATGCCAGCCCCGAGGACAATGACATGCCGGGTGTTGCGCAGTTCGAAGTTCCCCACCCGACACACCAGTAGATAGCCGACGGCAAGGTTGAAGAATCCCCACAGAACATTGACCGTCGAGGACGACAATCCTACCCCCGGCGGGGTCGCGAAAGGACTCTGGAAGGAATGACCCGAGATCCCATTGCCGAGATGGGGCAGCGCGTTCGCCAGGAATGCACCCCCGAAGAAGTACGCTATGTAATGGTACCAGCGCATGATTGCCTCCAGTCTGCAGTCCCACTCTTCCGCATCTCTGCCGGAAGTTCCACTCAGCTTCGTGAATGTGCCTGCTCTGTTTCGGAGACCACGGTGCTCGTCCGCCGTTGCTGACCCATGCGATAAAGGTGATGCAGCGGGCCCGATCCCTTGCCCAGCGGATGCGCATTCGCAATCGCCGCCGAAACATACGCTTTCGAGAGAAGAACCGCCTCGGGGAGTCCGCGCCCATGCGCCAGGTGACAAGCCAGCGCCGTGGCGAATGCACATCCGGTGCCGTGGGTGGAACTCGAGCGCTGACGGTCCGCTTTGAAAACTTCCTGCTCCGTACCCCGGCCGGTGGTAAAGCTGAGGAGATCAGTCGCCTTTTCCAGATGTCCGCCAGTGACCACTACATTCGACGCTCCGAGGGAGTGCAGACGAGCAGCCGCCGCGTGCATCTGGTCGAGGTTGGTGACGGTCATCCCGGTCAGGACGCTGGCTTCGTCGAGGTTCGGTGTAATCAACTCCGCCAGCGGAATCAGCCTCTCGATCAAAAGCCGCCTCCCCGCCACATCCAATAAATCCGCTCCAGAACTCGACTTCAGAATTGGATCTAGCACCACATGAGGCAGCCTGGCATGGCCCGTAGAAGGCTTTGCCAGAAAATCGGCGACTACCGCGACCACCTGCGCATTTCCAAGCATGCCGATGTGGACCGCTTCCACCACCAGGTCCGAAACCAACTCCTGCAAGGTCTCCGCAATCAAGCCGGGGGCCACGCCCACCACCCGCCGCACTCCCTGCGTCGACTGGACCGTGAGGGCCGTGATGCAGGAAACGCCGAAGCATTCATGTGCCGCAATCGTCTTGATGTCAGCGGTAATTCCAGCGCCCGAGGAGGGGTCAAACCCGGCGATCGTCAAAACAACAGGTGGTGTCACGGCCATGCCGTCACTCTAAACCGAAAGTGCAATCAGGGGAACAGTACTTCCGTGCGTCTCGGTCCAACTTGGTGCGAGCCGTGGTTCCCAGCCGAGCGCAGTGGATTGCGGTTACGTCACGTTTACCAATCAGTAATCTGTAACTCCATAACCTTATGATTACAAGACGGTTAGCAATATTTTATCGTAAGTGTAACATTCGATAGCGAGTTGCAAGAATTTTGCACAGGCCGAGGTGCTATAACGGTTTGTATGGTAACTATTAAGTAATCGATTGCTAATGACTGCTTTCAACGACATACGAATGCAAACCCATATTTTTCATAGGGCTAAACCATTGATTAATTACTAGTTAGTTAATTTCAGCGTCTGTCTTTCCGGTTGACACGACCCGCCGACCTCGGTAGCATCGTCAGATCGTTTGACCAAAGGAGCATAACGACCTATAGCACGACTTTCACGACGGGGAGGTAACTGAATGCGACGACGTTTAGCCGAAGGTCTGGCGGTGGTTTTATCAGTCGCCAGTCTGGGGGCAGGAGCCGCATCCGGGCCAAACAGCCTGGAAGCCGCCATGGTCACAAAGCCGCCGGTCACTGCGACCAGCGTACCCAAAACACGAAAGACCAACAGCCCGAAGTCGAAGGCCTATCAAGTAGGCACCGCGTCCTGGTATGGCGAGTATTTCCAGGGCAAAACAACCGCCAGCGGAGAACCCTTCGACATGCGCGATTTCACTGCCGCTCACCCCAGCCTACCGCTGGGCACGTTCGTCAAGGTCACCAACCTGAGGAACGGTAAGGCCGTGGTGGTTCGCATCAACGACCGGGGTCCCGTTGTGGACGGCCGGATCATTGATCTCTCCCGCAACGCCGCCAGCGCACTGGGCTTCAAAGAGCGCGGTTTGCAGAAGGTCCGCTTGGACCTCTATCAGCCCACCGACATGGCTCTGCTGCAACCTGTAGCCAAGCTCAACTAAACCCGATAAACTGGGCAGCGATAGTCCGGAAATCTCTATGGACCCGCGCCAGCGTCTCATCGTTGCCTTAGATGTATCTACGGCCACGGCCGCCCGGAAGATCGTGGCGGCCGTTGGTCACTCTGCCCTCGCCTATAAAGTCGGCATGCAGCTCTACACTGCCGAGGGTCCTTCCATGGTCCGTGAGTTGGTGGGTTCTGGACACCGCGTCTTTCTCGACCTCAAATATCACGACATCCCAAACACCGTGGCAGCAGCCGTCCGCGAGGCGGCTCAGCTGGGCGTAAGTATGCTGACCGTGCATGCCTCCGGAGGCGGCAAGATGCTGCGCGCAGCCGTCGAAGCCGCACAGTCCAGGCCCGACTTGCTCATCCTCGGAGTGACGGTTCTGACCAGCATGGATGATGTCGAACTGGGCAAGATTGGCCTGCGGGAAGGAGTTCTCGATCAGGTCCTCAGGCTGGCCGCCCTGGCGCTTTCGAACGGATGCAAGGGCGTGGTCGCCTCGGCGCAAGAAGCCGCTGCTCTGCGCGAGGAGTTTGGCCGCGACTTCGCCATTGTGACACCTGGAGTTCGCCCCGCGGGCAGCGGACCCCACGACCAGATGCGCATCGTCACTCCAGCCGAAGCGATATCCGCCGGAGCCTCGCACATTGTGGTCGGGCGCCCCATCACCGAAGCCTCCGACCCGGCGGCCGAAGCACGCGCCATCCTGGCACAGATCTTGTAGATTTTGGGTGGCGCAGCGCTTCACCGGGTTTTGTACTTGCTTTTGGGTGGCGCAGCGGTTTACCGCTGCGATAACTAGCCTGTTTTCATCGACGGCTTTAGCCGCTGAGGTCACACTTCCTGCGCGGGAACGAGCTTTTCCGCAGCCTCTTTAGCCGCTAGGTCACAGTTTCTGGGTTCTGCCCTGCGCGCCCCGCCCGATTTACATCGACTTCCGAACCGAGGAACTGTCGGGCAGGGCGGCGCGCAGCAGCGTCCCTACTGCTGCCGTGAAGCCGGCTCGCAGTGCTGCCTCTTCTCCGGGTGGAACCGCCCGCAACAGCAGGAGCGCCGCGGTTCCGTGCGCCAGTGCCCACAGCGCCAGTCCTAGCCGTCTGTGTTCCTCCGGCGTTCCGCCTAGTTCTTCTGCCAACTTCCTTTCCATCAGTCCGAAGTTTGGTCTCAATTCCTTCAAAGAAGCGCCGTCCCTGGACGAGGCCGAGCCGGAGATCTCTTGCAGGTGTTGGTAGAAGAGCTCGTACTCGTGAGGATGACTCAAACCGTACTCCAGGTACGCCGCCACCGCCTTTTCGACCGTCGGGCAGGGTTCAAGCACTCGGCCGACCTCCATCTGGGTGCGGCGCACCAAAGCGCGCACAATGTCTCGCCGGTCGCGGAAACGCCGGTACACCGCGGGTGTGTTCGTGTCCGCGGCCCGCGCCACCGCCCTCATGGTCAGAGCTTTGGCACCCTCTTTCTTCCACAACTTCTGCGCCGCATTCAGGATGCGGTTCTCCAGATCAGGATCGGGCGGACGTGACATTCATTCCTCCAGGGGCATCCTACCAGTTCATGTGTGCGTGGACCCAAGAATTATGTTGACAACGTAGATGTAATAGGGTAACTTTAAAGGCTGACAGCCCTCCCACTCCCCCACGTTTTTCTCCCAGGGCATGTGGCTGGTTATGTTGACGATGTGTGTGTAACGTAAGGCGTTTGTAGTCGGGCCCCTTCTCTGTAGTACCTGCACTGCTAAATTTTCAGGAGTTTGCCGGATGTATTCATGGAATAAGGCGGAGGATCGCGCCGCCATTGCACAAATGAATTCGGAATTGCAACACGCCCAGTTGGAGTTGCTCAGCGCCCATTGCGCCACCCACCAGCTCCGTCTGCGCTTTTCGATCGAAGATATCGTGCGCTACGGCCAGCGTGACGTGCTCCGCAAGTCAGCGGAAACCGCCAGCGCTCTGAGCGAATATTACTCGTCCATGCAGGAGAAGATCCGCAGAGGAGAGGCGACCTCCACTCCCGACCGAGGTCTCAGTCGAGGTCTCAGTGAAGACCGGGGGCGCGAACTCGAAATCATCGAACGCGTTTCTACCTACCTGCGCCAGCAGCGCGACCACTACTTTGCTTCCGCCCTACCGCTGACCGAGCAACATAAAGCCCTCATGCGGCCCTACTTCGCGGCATCCTTGCTCGACCACGTGCGCGTGGTGGAACTCGATGGAAAGCGCTTGCCCAATCTGCCCTTTTACCGGGAAGCCAAAGCGCTGGGTTTCGAGCACTTGCCCGAGTTCGCGCACATGGCCTCTGTGACCCTTATCGACGTCGTCGTTTTCAATGAGAAACTGACCGAGAGATCTCTGTTTCATGCGCTCGTCCACGCCGTTCAGTTTCAAGTGCTCGGCCTGGAGCATTGCACGGAACTCTTCGTGCGCAGCTTCGGGAACGCGCAGTTCATCGTTCCTCTGGACGCCCACGCCTTTTCCCTGGAGTCAAGGTTTGCCCGCCCGACTCCCGAGAAATTTTCCGTGGAAGATGAGGTCCGGCTATGGTTGAAGCAAGGCCGCTACGAAGGGAAACGAGAACCGGGAACTGACCCTCACAGCTTCTCAAAAAACTCGCAGCCCGAGCACGAAATATAGATTCCGCCGGGCACGCCGCGCTCCCGATCTTTCATGCGCTTGACGATGCGGGTTTCCTTGCCGCACTTTGGGCATGCGGTCGATTTCGTGGTGTCCATGACCTTTTTCCGGTCGGCTGTCTTTGCAATTTTCGCCATTCAGTCTTTCTCCTGACAGGAATGTGCCGCCCGCCCGAAGGCCGCGGTTCTACCTGTTAATTGGGGAGTATCAAGAAACGCAGGATCAACCCGCGCGGAAGCGGTGCACCCGTACTCGCCTCTAGAATCTTACACGAATTGCCGCTGCCAGGCGGGAACAGAGCCTTCGGCCGCTCGTCTCCATTCTCAGTTTCAGTTTAAGTCTCAGTTTCATCGATCGGCATAGGATCCTTGCCGCCGACCCGGTCTCTCCACTCTGGTCTCTCTACCACGATCTCTCTAACCGGATCTCTCTACCTTAGTCCGCCATGCGCACACGCAAGAAAAAAAGCCCCGCATCTCTGCGGGGCTCGATTCACAGCGGCAGAATTCTCACTTCCCGGTGCCGGTTAGCGCCGCAGTCTGTGAGCTGGTGGTGGCGCTATCGCTCACGCTCAACGTGCCCGTCCTCGTCCCCGTGGCGCTGGGCGTGAACACGACGCTGATGGTGCATTTGGATTTGGCGGCCAGGCTCGTCATGCAGGTCGTCGCGGAGACACTGAAGTCGCCGGTCGCCGAGCTCACGATACTGTCAAGCGCAACGCTCTGCTTGTTGGTAAGGGTAAACGTCTTCGCCGGACTGGTCGTCCCCACCGTCCGCGCCGTGTAGGTCGCGGTGGCGGGTGTCAATGTTGCCTGAGCAGTGCCTGTTCCCGCGAGTGGCACCGTTTGTGGACTGTTCGGTGCGTTGTCGGTAATCGTAATGTTCCCGCTTCGCGCGCCAACCTGCGTCGGAGTAAAGGTTATCTTGATCAGGCAACTCTTTCCCGCGGCCAGCGTGCTGCCGCACGAGGTCGCCACCGTCGTCTGAGCAAAATCACCGCTGGTCGCGATGCTGCTGATGTTCAGTGTCGCGGTCCCGGTGTTCTTGACGGTAACCGACTTCGCGGCGGCGGTCGTGCCGACCACGATGTTGCCCCATGTAAGCGCGGCTGGTGTCAGACTGACGACCGGACCGGCGCTAGCGTTCACGGTCAGGCTCACGCTGGTTTGGTGAGTCAGGCTGCCCGACGTGCCGGTGATGGGCACGGTGAATGTCCCGGTGGCGGCCGTGGCGCCAGCCGTCAGAGTGAGCGTGCTGCTTGAGGTTGTCGGATTCGGCCTGAACCCCGCTGTCACTCCGCTGGGCGCGGTGGCGCTCAAGGTTACACTGCCGGTAAAGCCGTTCACCGGATTAACTGTGATTGTGCTCGTCCCGCCGCTCCCCTGGGTAATGATTACAGAGGTCGGTGCCGCGCTCAGACTGAAATCTGCAGATCCCGAACAACCGCTGAATACAAAAGATCCGATGTTCGTGCTCCAGTTGAAGACGCCGCTGACTTTCTCGTACTGGTCCACGTACCAGAAGGTACAGTCGTCGGCAGGGTCGACCACCATAGCGGTATAGTCGCCCCAACGGTTCCCCGCATTAGGGTAGGGCGTCTGCGACCCATCACCCGCCACGACGCTGACTTCGGCCTCCATGGTGCCTGAAGGATCGCTGGGTATACGGCCGGTAAAGCGAATGCCCGGATAGATGCTGCTGCTGGACGCGCTGTATCCAAGCCCAATATTCCCAACCTGATCCTCCGCCATGCTTGCCATCCAGCGATAGGTTGCATCCGGCGCAAAAGTTCCCTGTTGATTCAGCGTGATGCTGCCGGCTGGGTCATAAAGCTCATACCAGCGGATCGCCACCTCGGAACCGTTGGCGACGGCGTGGTTTACCACCGCGCGATCGTGATCGGAAAAATGCCGGATGGCAAAGCGGTACATCAGCCGGTCGCCGAGCGTGTCGAGGGTCTGAGTTGTTCCCAACTGTGGAACGCACTCGCCACCATTGCCGCAGGCGAGGTTGTCGTTGGCCACGCTGATGGTCGCCGGTGAAGAAAGAGCGGCCGTGGCCGTCGCGAAGTTCAGCGTGAGCTTGCGAAGGTACAACTGGCCCGGATCGTTGTTCTGCCAACTGAGAAAAAGTCCGGGCGTGCCATCGGTTGGAGGAGTGGGACCGTCGTTATCCGAAGGCAGGTATCCGAACTCGGTGTCGGGAGTCATCTTGCAGAGCTGAGCCGCCGTCGAGTTTCCTGCCAGCATCTTGGTCCGGTCGAAACCGCAGAGGTCTGCACCGAGGAAACTTGATGGACCAAAGATATTGTAGGTAGCCAGGTAGGCGCTGTTGCTGGCCGTGGGCCAGACGCTGAGCTTGTCATAGTCGTTCAGATTCGCGCCAAAAGAATAACCGTACAGATAATATGCGCCCGTCGGATCGTTGGTCTTGGACACGGCAACGCATTCCGAAAAACTGGAGCTGAAGGAACCGATCATGGTGATGAGCCAGCGGTCGGCCTGGCGGTCATAAAGCACGATGGGATCGCCAGAGGTGCCGCTACCACAGTTGCCGCCAAGCGGCGTGAATAAACTCAGAATGTTGGTTGGACCCGCCAGAATCGTTCCGCTCTTGTTGTAGACCGCGAACTGCACGTTCACGGTCTCCACGATGTCGTTGGGACCAACGGCCAGGTTGGAATCCGAAGGCACATAGCCCGGCGAAGGAATGGCGTCGAAATCAACGCCTGGGTTAGCCGAGACCAAAGGTCTGATTTCCTTCTGCAGCACCGGGTCTTCCTGTGGCCAGTTACCGGCAGCGGCTTTCGAGCGCAGTGGACCCGGCCGCGGTTCGGGCATTTCCTGCCCTGGAAAAATCGACATATCGATCGCCAGCTCCGACACCGGCTGCGAAACTGCAAAGGCGGATGGGTAGGTCACGATGGTCGTGCTCTTGTCAGTTTCAGCAAAGGCTAGAGTGGTCAGTGCCACGCTACACAGGACGAGAGTGCGAACCACCGTTCCTACCCGAACCATAATTTCTCCTCGTGAAATTTTTTTGGGGACAAGTGGCGAAGCGGGACCTGCGGGTACACAACAACCTTCACTGGTTTATATACGGGTTTCACGAAAAGGCCAAGGAAAAATCACTCGCGGCCCGTCCCCAGGGCTCATGGTTGAATTTGTTTGCATAGGAATAACAAAAACGAGAGCCTCTTTTGACAGTACAGTAAAGCGCCGGACGAACCGTCCGACGATGAAACCGGCCTCGGGCTTGCGAATAACTCGGCATTACTCCGCCAGTCGAGGCGCTGCCCAAGGCCCGCGCCCCTCCTCAAGTCTCGCCGCGACCGCCAGCACGACTTCTTCCTGCCACGGCCGGCCGACGATCTGCACGCCGATCGGCAGCCCCTCCTCGGAATAGCCCATCGGAACCACCACGGCCGGAAAACCCAGCAGATTAAACCACTCGCAATAGCTCCAGGCGTCGAGATACTTCACCGTCTTCCCCTCCACCTGCCACTCCCGTTCGCCATGACGAAAAGCGGGAATAGCCGCCGTAGGGCAAATCAGCACGGGATACTTTCGCATCTGCAGAAGAATCTTCTCCCGCACCTCGTCGCGTCCCAGCCAGGCCGCCAGCAGCGACTCACCGGTATGCGCGGGCTCCGCGCCAGTCCAGCCACGGAATTCCCGCAGCAAAGGGCTAAGCTCCGACTCGTGGCCGCGCAATATGGGTCCGAGAATCATCCCTCCAGCCCTGCCGAAAAATTCCCACCAGAGCTGCCGCGCTTCTTCGAGTCCTTCTGGACGAAATGGCTCGACATGAAATCCGCAGCTCAACAAGAGCGACGCAGCCCGATTCACCGCCGACCTGGTTTCTTTCGTGACCGGTATTCGTCCGTCGTCTTCGAAGAACCCGACGTTGATGCTGCGGATCACCTCTTCGTGGACCTCAGGCACCTCAACCGGCGCGGCACAAGGATCGCCGTCATCCCACCCCGCCATCACCTCAAAAAGCGTGCGCAAGTCTTCGACCGTGCGCGCCATCGGCCCAACCACTCCGATCAGGGCAAACGGCCCGCCAGATTTCGGAAAATGCCCGGTAGAAGGAATGCGCCCAGGAGTAGGCTTCAACCCGCAGATGCCGCAAAAGTGTGCTGGTTCGCGGATCGAGCCCCCGCCGTCGCTGCCCACGCCGCCAGCGGAAAGTCCAGCGGCGATGGCGGCAGCCTCTCCGCCGCTCGATCCGCCCGCCGTGCGCGTCAAGTCCCACGGGTTGTTGGTTCGTCCATAAAGAAGGTTGTCAGTTTCCCAGGCCATCAGCAGTTCGGGAGCGTTGGTGACGCCGAGGATCACCGCCCCAGCCGCCCGCAGCCGCACCACCAGCGGCGCATCCTCAGCGGCGATGTGTCCGGCGCGCAAGCGCGTACCGGCTTCACAAAGATGCCCGGCAACATCAATCGAAGACTTGATGGAAACCGGCACACCATGCAGCGGCCCAAGTTCGTCGCCACGCAGAATCGCCTTCTCCGCGTCCCGCGCCTGTGCCAACACGGTTTCCGGCTGGCAATCAACGAAAGCATTCAGTTTTGGGTTCAGGCGCTCGATGCGAGCAAGGTGAGCGCGCGCCACCTCCACCGGCGAAACCGCCTTTCGCCGAATTTGCGCCGCGATTTCCCGCGCCGAAAGAAGATCGTCGCTTGACGTCATGCAATGCAGTTTACGCTTCAGCGTTATAAAGAAAGGGCACCCTGAGAAGACTCAGGATGCCCAATACGATTCACGTCCGACGATATGGAAGCCCAGCCTCTACTCACCCGGAGGCTTCTGCTGCTCCCGCTTTTGCCGTTCCTGTTCCTGCTTTTTCTCTTCCGGCGTTTGCGCCTTTGGTTGCGGCTTCTGCGGCGGAGCTGCGGGTTTCGCCTCTGCTGGAGGGGGCGTGCGCTCCTGCGGATGCTCCACAGGAGGAGGAGTTTGCGGCCGTGGAACCGGCTGGTTCCGGTTTGGCGGGGGCTGATTGTTTTCCGGACGAGTAGGTTCTGCACGATTGTTTGGTTGTGCCGCAGGCTGATGATTCATCTCCGGCTGGTTGGGCTGAGGACGGTTCGGCTGCGCCGCAGGCGGATGGTTTGTTTCCGGACGATTGCTCGGCTCGGTCGGTTCCGGACGATTACTTGGCTGATTCATTGCCGGACGATTGTTCGGTTGTGCTGGCGCGGGCTGACTCGGCGGTGGCGATGGACGATTCGGCTGCGCCGGATTCGCCGCGGCTGGCCGCTCGCTCGAAGTAGGCGGATTGCCTGGCCGATTCATCGGCTGGTTCGCCGGCGCGGCAGGTTGACCCGGCCGTGCAACGTTTGGCGGGTTGCCCGGCCGGCCCACATTCGGAGTGGCCGGTTTCCCTGGAGGCGCCTGCTTCACCATTGGCCGCGCTGCCGCGGTATTGGCCGGACGCAGAGTCTGCACCTCGCTCCTGGCTAACGGTTGTCCGGGATGCGCTGCCAAGGCCTGCTGCTGTTTCGCAAAAGACACCGGCGGCGGCGGCGGTGTCTTCTTCGCGATTACCTGACGGTTCGCTACCGCTGTTGGCGGCGCGGCCACGCGACCCGCGGTCGCAGCCTTCGCACCCAGCACGCTCTCGCGTGTCGGAGCCACCGCAACCCGCGAACTCATCGGCGCCGAGGCGATTTCGCGCGCGCTCACTGCAACCGCCACTCTCGCTACCGGTTGCGCACTCACGAACGCGTGCTGCGGAACCACCATCACCGCGCCTTGGACATTCCGGTTGGCGTAGGTAATGCTCGTGATATTGGTTGTGTTGTTGATGATGGTCGTGTTGTAGACATTGGTGACGGTGGTGATGTTCACCGTAGTATTGCTGACGTTGACACGATTCACGTACGCCTGGCTGACGTGATACGACGGCACATAGACTTCCCGCGGACCCAGCGGGAACCATCCCACATTGCCGCCGAAGCCCCCCGGCCCCCCGCCGATAAAAACCACCAGCGCGGGCGCATACACCGCTCGCACTGCCACTGGCCCAGCCACCCAGCCCCAGCGTCCGCCAACACTCACCCAGCGTCCGTAGTGGAAGGGCGCGTAGCCCCACGAGGAATCATCGACCCACGTCCATCCCCAGGGAGAAATCCAATCCCAATGCCCCTGATGATAGGGCGCCCAGCCTACCGCAACTTGGTTGGGAAACCAGACACGTCCGTAGTTCGAATCGGCGCGCCAGTCGCCATAGTCATCGAGATCCTCATAGCCGACTACATCGTGCGACAGATACTGCGCCGAAGGGGAATAGTCGTAACGGTGGTCGCGGCCCTCGGACCAGGTATCGAATTCGTCCGGCCCTCCAATATCAACCACATCGACGTTCAGCGAGTCCGTTCCGCTGAAGGTACCTCTCTGCCCGCCGTGCAGCGTGTAGGTCTCACCGTTGCCGGTAGCCTCGCCTTCGCCGGCGCGCACGCTTATCACCGTGTAGCTTCCGTCCGAACTTGCCTCCACGCGATAATGTCCCTGTTGAAAAATCGTAAACGCCTGGTTGGGAGTATCGACTTCGAAGGCATCGTCATCACTCAGTCGGCGCACCGTAATATTGATCACGCCCGAGGTCAGTTGAATCTGCGCCGTATCGTCATCGAGGTTAAGAAAAGAAAAACCAGTATTGGCCCCCAATCGAATCACAGCCGATCCCAGTTGCACTTCGGCGCGCGAGTCCTGATCGGTCCATAGCTGGTCTCCCGTGCTCATGGGACGGTTGGGAACCGCCCCTACCCAATCCGTTTCGCCGGCGGGCTGGAATGAAACCGAACCCTGCAGGTAGCCGAGCCGTGCGACGCGGCTGGGCGGATCTTCCTGTTGATCTTGGGCTGATGCTCGTGTGGGTACAACGATCATGGCCAGCGCAATTCCGAGCACTATGCCGCACCAGCCTGACTTCTTCAGCGTCTTTGTAATATTGTTCATAGAAGTGCCTCTCCACCTTCTCCGCGAACGGAAAGGTTCAAAGTTCGCGTTTTCCCGTCAACCTTTGATGATGGATATCGTGGCTTCAAGCAGACCGCAACCTGCCTGAAAACGACTCTCGGACGAACAGGCGAATGCGCTCGGCCGATACGCTTTTGACATACTATTGAGATTATTAAGGATAACAGGTCCGCTGGATCACTGTCGCAATTCATCGCTGTCCAGCAACTCAGACTCCGCGTCCGCTCACAGATTAACCTGGATGTGTTCAGTGACAAATAACCAGACAATCTCCACAAAACTTTACCCGCGAATAGAACTCAGCGCACAACATGCAGGATGATTTCGTGTTTGACTGATCAAAGCATTTCGCACAAAGCAGTTTGATTAGAATGGCCGGGCGGTTCGCGCGGCATTCACGTAAGAGGCGCTATCTCGATCCTGAAGAACTTGACGGAGTCCAATCATGAGCAGTTTCAGGTCACCAGCTTTCGTACGTGTCTTACGAATTGGAGCGGGATTCGCCTGCCTGCTCTCGCTGAGTGGGTGCACCCCCATCAAGGTCAAGGTGGGGATGAAGGTTTACCTGGCCAAGACCCCCGTCGCGTCCATCGCGGCCAGCCTGCCTAAAGGACCAGGACTCGCCCCAGGAGAGAAGTCCCCGCTGGTGGTCGTGGTGACCGAGACCGACGGCAAGACATTACAGACCGAAGGAGCGGGCAAAGGAAAGGTTCTGTGGAAGGACCTCACGGTCACGGCAACCGTCGCGACCGTAAACCAGAAAGGCGTCGTATCCCTTCCTAAGGATCCCAGAATCAGCGATGGGAAACTGGCGCACGTCACCATCACCGTGCCCAGCCATCCCGATGTACACGCAGCCGACCTCGACATACCCGTACGCTACAACTACGCTTTCGTCTCGAATTTCTCCGGCAGCGCCGGCTCCAGCGGTATGAATGGCAGCGATGGAATGGCCGGATCGAGCGGCAGCTCCGGTTCCACCGATCCGAATAATCCATCTCCGGGCGGAAACGGCGGCAACGGCACCAATGGCTCGGATGGCGGAGATGGAGGTCCCGGAGGCGACGCGCCGCCCGTGCAAGTCCGAATCGCGCTCCGAGCAGGGAGCTATCCCCTCCTCCAGGTAGGTGTGTCAGCGTTAGGCCATCAGAAGCTGTACCTCGTCGATCCGCAGGGAGGTTCGCTAACCGTGAAAGCCGATGGAGGCCCCGGAGGCTCAGGCGGCAGGGGTGGACGCGGAGGCCAAGGAGGCTCCGGTGGTATGGGATCGCCCAACGGATCAAGCGGGAGCAGCGGCTCCGATGGCCGCAACGGCTTTGATGGGTCGCCGGGCAGGGGCGGAAACATCACCGTGACCTACGATCCACAAGTTAAACCTTTCCTCGCTACGATCCGGCTCTCCAATCAGGGTGGCCCCAAGCCGGTGTTCAACGAAGAACCAGTGGCTCCCCTGTGGTGAGGGGTAGCCTGCCATAACGAGAGTTGCCCGTGGGTTGTATCATATTAGCTCGATGGCATTTCCGATCAAGGTGTGCGCCGTCTGCGCGGAAGAGTTCGAGCTGAAGCCGGGTAAGCCCGGCTTTGCCAACCGCTGCCCGGCGTGCAGCGAACCCGAAGACGCCGATCCCAAAGCGAAGCCGGGCATGAACGCCGACGAACGCAAGTCTCTCAAGGAAGCGAACGAAGCGCGGAGACGCGCGATGCGCGACCTCCTCTACCGCAAGGACAGCTAACGGGACTCCTCAGGCCATCGCCAGAGAACAGCTTACGGAGTATAAAGGGACCGGGAGCTGTGCATGAAAAAGCCCGTGGAATCTGCCTCTGCATTCATCGACGAGAAGATCAAGGAACTTGGGGACTGGCGCGGGAAGATGCTGGCGAAAGTGCGCGCAATCGTACACGAGGCGGACCCTGAGATCGTCGAAGAGAGGAAGTGGGTCAGGGCGACATCGCCGGGGACTCCCGTCTTCTCCCACGGCGGCATCGTCTGCACAGGAGAGACGTACAAGGACGTCGTCAAGGTGACATTCGCCAAGGGAGCTGCGTTGAAGGACCCGTCAGGTCTATTCAACTCCAGCCTCGACGGGAATGTAAGACGCGCCATCGACATCCACGAAGGCGACAAGGTCGATGAGGCGGCCTTGAAGGATCTCATCCGCGCTGCAGTGGCGCTCAATCTCACCAGTAAGAACAAGCCGAAGCCCAAGCCGAAGTCCAAGCTGAAGTCCAAGCCGAAGCCCCGGTGAACCCGCCGCAAGCGGGCCGACTAGCTCCACGGAGAGCGGCCATATCTCCTCCCATAGGGGAAGAGCTCTGGCGCCTGCCTCTTACGCCAAGCCTCTTAGCGCAAATCGCTGTAAAGGGTTGGGAGATATGGTAGGCCCGAATGGACTCGAACCATCGACCTCTTCCGTGTCAAGGAAGCGCTCTAACCAGACTGAGCTACGGGCCTACATTAAAACGACGGTGAGTTCAATTCTAACGGTGGGCGAGCGATTACGGCAAACGTTTGGCTCTCGTCCCATGTTTGCTGACTCACCGGCTGATCACGGACTAGAAAATTCTTGGTGTTCTCTCTAACCGTATGGAAACAATCGTAGCTCCGAAGGGCGCTCGCACTCTCCGTTGCTACACTTCCGTCAAGTGCCTCAGGCGAGCGTCGACAGTACAGCCGGCGGATCGAAATGAGCGGCCTCACACGAGCGCACGACTCAAGGTTGCGTGTAGAGCGCTCGCTTGAGGAAATCTCCCGCACCCGCGCGTCCCACAAACTTATCTCCTTCCACGACCACGCGGCCGCGCGACAGGACGGCTTCGGGCATGCCCGTCACTTGAATTCCCTCGAACATCGAATAGTCGACGCGCATGTGGTGAGTTTTCGCGCTGATCGTGTGCTTGCGCTCCGGATCAAAAATCACCAGGTCCGCGTCACTGCCCACGGCGATCGTGCCCTTGCGCGGATACAGGCCGAAAAGCTTTGCCGGAGTTGTCGAAACCAGTTCCACAAAACGGTTCACGCTGAAGCGTCCTCCGGCAACGCCGCCCGAATAAATAAGGCTCATGCGATGCTCGACGCCGGGACCGCCATTCGGGATCTTGGTGAAATCGCCGCGGCCCAGTTCTTTTTGCTCTTTGAAGCAGAAGGGGCAGTGATCGGTCGATACCACCTGCAGATGATCGCGCTTCAATCCGTTCCACAATTTTTCCTGGTGCCACTTCTCACGCAGCGGCGGCGTGAAGACATACTTGGCTCCCTCAAAGCCGGGCGCATCGAAATTATCGAGCGAAAGATACAGATATTGCGGACAAGTTTCCGCGTAAACAGGAAGGCCGCGATCGCGGGCTTCACGCACTTTCTCGAGTGCCTCATTGCAGCTCAAATGCACTATGTAAACCGGCGCTCCAGCCATTTCGGCCAGAGCAATGGCGCGCGACACGGCTTCCGCCTCGGCCGTCGTGGGACGGGTCAGAGCGTGATACTTCGGAGCTCTTTTTCCCTCCGCCAGCGCCTGTTGCACGATCACGTCAATCGCGCCGCCATTTTCGGCATGCATGCAGACCAGCCCGCCGTTCTTTGCGGTCGCGCGCAGCGCTTTGAAAATGCTGGCATCGTCGAGCATGAACACGCCCGGATACGCCATGAATAACTTGAAGCTGGTGACGCCTTCGCGCACCAGGGCATTCATCTCGTCGAGTTGCGCGTCCGCCAGATCGGTGATGATGCAGTGAAACGCATAATCGCAAACCGCTTTGCCCGACGCTTTCTGCATCCAGGTATCAAACGCCGTTCGCAGCGTTTGCCCTTTGTACTGGATGGCGAAATCGATCAGCGTAGTCGTCCCGCCGAAAGCCGCGGCCCGCGTGCCGGTTTCGAAATCATCGGCGCTGGTGGTGCCTCCGAACGGCATGTCGAGGTGGGTATGCACGTCGATCCCGCCGGGCAACACATATTTCCCCGCCGCATCGATGATCTTTCCCGCATTCTCTCGCGGCAGGCTTTGTCCAACGGCGGAGATTTTTCCCTGGTTGATTGCGACGTCACTCGAATAAGTGTCGGTTGCCGTGGCCACGCGACCGTTAACGATGATGGTGTCAAAGCCCATGGCTGTTGCTCTCCTCTGACAGCGCAGCACAGATTTTATGCTAAACTCCCGAAACTAAGTAGCCGCACCGAGCGAAGGCTTTTACCGCAGAGACGCAGAGTACGCAGAGAAAATCTTGTGTTTGCATTTTGCAGCACGACCCGGAAATATTTGCCTGGGTAGTGCGTTAAGGACAGCCGGTTTAGGGTTTACTTTTTAAGACCCTTCTCTGCGACCTCGGCGTCTCGGCGGTGAAATCTTTCGGCCGATTTACTGAACCAGAGGAGACAACGTGCGGTTCGGCATCACCATCAAACCCGACATGCCGGTGGAGCGCATCGTCCGACTCACGCGCCAGGCCGAAGCGTCCGGATTTGAATATGGCTGGATTTTCGATTCGCACGTCCTCTGGCTCGAGCCTTATCCCATGCTCACGCTCATGGCGACCAACACCAAGAACATGCGGCTTGGGACCTGCGTTACCAATCCGGCGACTCGCGACATCACGGTCACGTCGAGCCTGTTTGCAACGCTGAATTTGATCTCGGGCGGACGCATGCAACTGGGCATCGGCCGCGGCGACAGTTCGCGGCGAGTGCTGGGCAAGAAACCGGTGACAGTTGCGCAGTTGGAAGAGTCCATAAAGGATTTTCGCAATCTTACCAACGCCAGCGAGATCGATTACGAAGGGGGAAAAGCGCGGTTGACCTGGGCGAACGGTGGCGTTCCTCCCGTGTGGGTTGCGGGATATGGGCCGAAAGTGCTGGAGCTGGCGGGTCGAGTGGGCGACGGCGTTATCCTGCAGTTTGCCGATCCGGACTTGATCGAATGGTGCGTGGGCTTCGTCAAGAAAGGCGCCGAGGCCGCGGGCAGAGATCCGCGCAAGATTGAGATCATGGCGGCCGCGCCGGTCTGGATCTCCGATGATGTGAAGGTCGGACGCGAACGCGTGCGCTGGTTCCCGGCTCTGGTTTCGAATCACGTCGTCGATCTGGTTTCGCGCTACAAGCCGGAAGAACTTCCGCCTGCTCTGACTTCTTATATACAAGATCGCGGTAAATACGATTACCTTCATCATTGCGAAGTCGACAGCAGCAACCGGCATTTCGTGTCGGATGAAGTGACCGACCGCTTCTGCCTGCTCGGTCCCGCCAAGGCGCACATTGAAAAAATCCGCGCGCTGGCTCGCGCCGGTGTGACGCAGTTCAACATTTATCTGATGTGCGGGGACGAGGAAGACACGCTGGAAGCGTACAAGAAAGAAGTGTTGCCAGCTTTTATTTAGTAGGCTGCGGAAAAAACTCGGCGTTTCACCCGCTTTTTGGTGGCGCAGCGCTTCAGCGCTGCGGTAACCGTGCCACCTTTAATGCGGCTTCAGCCGCTGAGGTTGCGCCGCTCGCCTTGAAACGAATTTTTTCGCAGCCTTACGAATTCGATTCGTGAGGCCTTCTCCATGAACCCAGTCATCAAAGGTGCGATCCCCGTTCTCCCCGCTGCCGACGCCGCGGAATCTCTGAAGTGGTGGACGGAGGTCTGCGGCTTCAAGGAAACTTTTCGCGACGCTACTCCTCCGACCTATGCCGGCATCAACCGCGGTGACGCCTATCTGCACATCGCGGGCATGAATGACAAAATACTTGCACGGAAAGTCGGCGACCAGACCATGGTGCGTCTCGCGGTGAAGGGTATTGAGGCACTGTACGCCGAATACCAGGAGCGGGGCGGCAAGGTGCACCCCAACGGTCCATTGCAAACCAAGCCTTGGGGGACTAAGGAATTCGGGGCGATTGACCCCAACGGTGTGTGCGTGACGTTTCAGGAGTGAGGGGAACGGCCCGCCTTGACCGGAGCGCTGGGGCACGGTACGGTGAGCGGATAGCATTTTTCTTGCAGGGAGCATAATAGAAGAATGACCGGAATCCAGTTCGTAACCGATGAGAAAGGTCGCAGGACGGCGGTGCTGATCGACCTCAGGAAGCACCGTGCGATTTGGGAAGACTTCTGGGATGGCCTGGTTTCCGAGTCGCGACGCAAGCAAAAGGGCATTCCCTACGAGGAATACCGGGCCAAACGCCTAAAGCACAATGGCCGGCGTGACTAAATACTCGCTCGAAATAAAGCCCGCTGCCGCGAAGGAACTGGATGCGCTGGACCAGACGCTGTTTGCCCGGATCGACCGTAAGATTCTCGTGCTTGCCGAAAATCCCCGCCCGCCGGGATCGAAGAAGCTCAGAGGGCACAAAGACCAATGGCGCATCCGCGTGGGCGACTGGCGTGTGGTGTATATCGTTGACGATGCCGCCAAGCGCGTGAGCGTTACCCGCGTCGCTCACCGCAGAGAGGTCTACGACTAGGACGCTCCACCCTCCACAAAGGGTGTGTTTTAGGAGCGAAGTATAGAAAAAAGGACGCCGTTGTGAAGTTGAAGGCCCCGCAGCGGGCATGTGTCTCCGCCCTATAATCGGTGGTATGCAATCTCGATTTGAGTTTGGGCCGATTTCCTTCGTTCTCCTACTGCTATTCAGCGCTGGCTTCGTGAAGTCCGCAGCGCAACCCATTCCGTGTGCGCCTACCGTATGGAAAGAGGCTCCCCCCAAGGCGGTCGTCGACATTTCTCTAAACAAGACGAAAATTCACATTGGAGAGTGGGCTTTGGTTACATTTCGCATCACAAACTGTGGTTCATTCCCGTTCTACATCCCGAAGACGATACAAAACGTCGAGTGGCACGGTGGATTCGAAGACATCGTAACTGGGCCGCCCAACGGGAGAGTTCATCACAGTGGCGCGGCGGCAGATTACGGGCCCGGCTATCACCCAGATGTTCTTAAGGAGGTTCAGGAGTCGTGGATTCTACTGATGCCTGGGCAGTTTTATGGCGTGACGGTGCCACTGAAGACAGCTCCGATGTCTCGCGGAACGTGGAAGGTTATTGGACGACGGAGTCCCCCACGCGTGACCGACGAACTACGCGACAAATTGCGCTCGGCTCTGAAATTCCCTGTATTGTTCGATCCGGTGGATTCAACGCCCATTCATTTTAAGGCTGTAAAGTAACCACGAACCCATCACGAGACGACCATCAGCTAGCGGCACGGCTAAAAGCCTTGCCCTTCCCCTTCTTGCTACAACATAGTTTCGGTGATGATCCTGACGGGGCGGAGCCCCGTCACCACACGAGCCTTCATCAAGGCATAGTAGGCTATGAATGACACGGCAAATCCCACGAACCAAGAATAAGCATATAAAATCCGTATCGCCGGAACCACCAATCCCACCAGCGCCGTCCCCGCCCCCAAAGCCAGCGCGAGCACTGCCATCCAGTTAAACCCGCGCGAATATTCGTAGATGCCGCCGCGCAGGTAAAGATCGTCAACCACAAGCACTCGCCGACGAATCAAGAAATAGTCGCAGATCATAATCCCCGCCACCGGCCCAAGAAACGCGGCGTAGCCGCCGAGCCATCCGAAGATAAACGTGCTGTAACTGGAGAGCAGTTTCCACGGCATCAGCGCGATCCCCATAAAGCAGGTGATGATGCCGCCGGTGCGGAAGCTGATTTTTCGCGGCCACAGGTTGGAGAAATCGTTGGCCGGAGAAACCACATTAGCGCCAATATTCACGTTCAACGTCGCCAGCACAATCGCCAGCAACGAAATCACCACGGCCACGGGAGAATGGAAGCGGCTCAGCAATTGCACCGGATCCCAGATCGCAGTGCCATAAATCACCACCGTTGCCGACGTCACCAGAATTCCAATCAGCGAATAGAGCGTCATGGTGGTGGGCAGAGCGAGCGCCTGTCCGATCACCTGTTGCCGCTGGCTGCGCGCAAACCGCGTGAAGTCTGGGATGTTCAGCGATACCGTGGCCCAGAATCCGACCGTGCCATTCAGCGCGGGGATGAGGAATTTCAGAAAATCAGAAAAGCTCACGAAGCGCGACGGCGCCGAAAGCATCGGCCCAAATCCGCCCGCTGCCTTATACGCCCACGCCAGCAGCAGGAGGCCTACGGCCAGCAGAACTGGCGCGCTGATCCCCTGCAGAAATCGAATGTACTCAATTCCCTTAAGAATGACCGCAAGATTGATGAGCCAGAACGCCAGGAAACAGATTGCGGTGCTATGCGGAATTTGTGCCCAGGCGGGGGCGAGTGTCGAAATCAGAGTATTGATGGCTTCGCCGCCGATCCAGGTCTGGATCCCGAACCATCCGCAGGCAACTAGCGCGCGCAAAACCGCGGCGACATTCGCTCCCAGCACTCCGAACGATGCGCGCGCCAGCACCGGGAACGGAATGCCATAGCGCGCTCCCGGATGCGAGTTCAGCAGCATCGGAATCAGAACAATCGTGTTGCCGAGAAACACGGTGGCGACCGCCTGCCTCCAGTTCATTCCTCCCTGGATCAGGCTGGCGGCCAGCATGTAAGTAAGAATATTGACCGACATCGATACCCAAAGCGCGGCAAAACTGTAGGTGCCCCAGTTGCGCCGCTCGGCGGTCGCGGGCGCGAGGTCTTTGTTGTAGAGCGGACTGGATTCGATGCTTGAGGACGTGGGCATAGTTGATGAAGTTCCTCACCACCGGGGCCACAGGGGAACACAGAGGAAGTGTGACCCGATGATTTTTTCCCTGTGTTCCCCTGTGTTCCCCTGTGCCCCCTGTGGTAAAGATCTTTGTCGCTGCAATCAGAATCGTGTGCGTTAACCTAATCCGCAGCCGCCGTCTGCCCCGTCTGCGTAGTCAGCGCTCCATACGTTTCCGGACGCCGGTCGCGATAAAACTGCCAGACCCTCCTCACTTCCTGGATCATGTCGAGATCGAGATCGGCGACCAGCACTTCGTCTTTATCGCGGCTGGCCTGCGCGACGATCTTGCCGCGCGGATTGCAGAAGTAACTCTTGCCGTAAAACTCTCCAATATTCCACGGCTTTTCCCGGCCCACACGATTGATCGCTCCAACGAAGTAGCCGTTCGCCGCGGCATGTGCGGGTTGTTCGAGTTCCCACAAATATTCCGAGAGTCCCGCGACCGTGGCCGAAGGATTAAAAACAATTTCCGCGCCGTTCAGTCCGAGCACGCGCGCACCTTCGGGAAAATGACGGTCATAGCAGATGTAAACGCCAATGCGCGCATACTTTGTCTCAAAGACGGGATAACCCAGGTCGCCCGGTGTGAAATAAAATTTCTCCCAGAATCCGGGATGCACGTGAGGAATGTGGTGTTTCCGATACTTGCCCAGATATTTGCCGTCGGCGTCAATGACCGCAGCGGTATTGAAGTACAAGCCCGGCATCTGCTCTTCATACACCGGAACCACGATCGCCATGCCGTGTTTGGCCGCGATCTTCTGCATCAATTTTGTCGTCGGTCCATCGGGAACGCGCTCGGTGAGGTCGTACCAGCGAATGTCCTGCTCGGCGCAGAAATAGGGACCATAAAAAAGTTCCTGGAGGCAGAGTATCTTCACTTTCTTTTTCGCCGCCTGCTCGATCAGCTTCAGGTGCTTGTCGATCATGGCTTTCTTGACTTGTGGCAGCGAGCGGCTATTGAGCGCGTTACTTGCCTGAATCAGTCCACAGCGCACGTTCCGGGACATGGAGGCACCTCCGAAAGAGGCCAATATATCAGACCTCCGCTTGCCATCCTTGCTATCTCAGCGCCGCAAACAACGACGCTTTCCAGCGTGGGTTATCGAGGGTCCACCAGACTTTCGCTTTGCGATGTTTGAGGGCCGCCGCCCAGACCGCCCGATTCCGGTCATCGTCGGCCACGTTCAGCCTATCGACCACGGTCATGCCGCGCGTTAATTCGCTTTGCGTCTCAACCTCGACAAAATGCTCGCTCCAATCCGTACCGATACTCGGATCAAGCGCAATCGACATGGCGACGGGGTCGGGCAGACAAATACCATCTTCGCCGGTTTGCACTTTGTAGGCCTTCCGCGCGTGGCTGTTGCACTCGATGGCAAACTTGGCAAGCGGGTTGTTGAATCCGAGCACGCACGCGACATCATCCTCGCGAACCACGGCGTCTCCGCGGCAAAGATGCCAGCCCACGAGCTCGACCGGCAAGCCACTGCGCATGACCATGCCGGCGGCCTCGGGATCGACCCAGATGTTGTACTCGGCGGCCGGCGTCACGTTGCCTTCACAGCACGGCGCGCCGCCCATGATCACGCAACGCTTAACCTTGGCGGCGATCTCGGGATTCTTCGCCAGCGCCAAGGCGACGTTGGTGAGCGGTCCCAGCGTGACCATGATGATTCCAGGATTCGCCTCGATTGCTTCAATGATCGCGTCCACCGCGTGCCCGCTCGCCGCAGATTGACGAGGGGCGGGATAGTTGTGATCCCCCAGCCCATCGCGGCCGTGAAACCAGGTCGCGCTCTGATAGGTGCGCAGCAGCGGTTTATCGGCACCCTGGTAGACCGGTACGCTTGCACCGCAGAGTTCGACCGTGTAGAGGGCGTTTCGAGTCGACTGCAGAAGAGGAACATTTCCGGCGACGGTCGTGATCGCCACCACGCGGAT
>Ga0209448_10000036_pt1 | contig 48025 bp, 39 predicted proteins | sample BogFormECP14_OM2_FD_188245 | JGI IMG/M metagenome (GOLD analysis project Ga0209448, IMG submission 188245) | Bog forest soil microbial communities from Calvert Island, British Columbia, Canada - ECP14_OM2 (SPAdes) (version 2) | ecosystem: Environmental > Aquatic > Freshwater > Wetlands > Bog ... | reverse complement strand
CTCCAGAATGCCTCTACCGATTTACGGTTTAGGTTTTGCGGGTGCCAGATCCTTCCGGTTTTTGGAAGGGTCGGGGTTTTGAATTTTCTCTATTCCGTGACTTAAGGTTCCATCCAAATATGTTCATACTTACTCCATTAGATAGAGTCCTTCGTCCTGCGATGTCATTCCTCTTGAGATTTGATTGATTTTGCTAGTTCCTGGAGAAACATCTCAATTCGATTTGTGGTCCACACGGCGATGCCAGTGCCGAAGAAATCCGCATCTTCGGTCCACACCGCACATGCTAGTCCGAGTGCTGTGGCGAGTATTGGCCAATCACTTTCGTCTCGACCGCGCAGTCGCTGTCGGGCTTCGCTTTCAAAGACGGCGTAAAGTTCGGGAGTAACCGTCTCGATGATGTTTCGCAAGTATTCGAGCGATGCCGAAAAGTCAGCGTGGGGCTTGCCCCGTTTTTTCAAAAGGAGAGGCAAATATTTCTCGGCGTCATCGAAGGCAACGTCAGGTGCGAAGAAGCGGACACCTTGGCCCGCGTAGGTGTCGATGAGCTGCCGAACGCGTCGCCCCAGGACGGCGCGAATAAGAATGTTCGCGTCGAGAACGATCATCTCAGCGGGATGCGCCCTTCCCGCGGCGACGCAGTTCCTTAAACTCCGCCACTAGTTCTTCCTCATCAACATCCGCGAGTGCACTGGCAAGACGGTCCGCTGCTTCCTTCAGCTCGGAAATATGGGCTGTCTTAGGACGCTTTCGACGTGTCGGAACGTAGACACCTAGAGTTTCGCCGCGCCGAGTGACAGCAACTGGAGTGTCCGATTCCAGGAAACTGGCGATCCGTTCGCGGAACTCGCGCACGCCGACTTTGATCGTAGTCATGGGGATGCTCCTCGACGTTAGTGTACACCCATGTGTACGCGCATACGCAAGCGTGCCAGGATTCGCGTAGTGGGTCAGCTCCGTGAGACCCGCTGTCATAAAAACGTAATACTAATCGTTGTGAATGGTGGCAAATCACGAACAAAAGTTGAACAAAGAAGGAGAAAAGGATTCATCAGGTTTAGTCGCAATTTGCTGATTTCCTTCGATTAGGGCCAACTCCGGCAAGTTCTGATGAAGTTGGTCGTTCGGCTGTTAACCGAAATGTCGGAGGTTCGAATCCTCCCTGGGGAGCCAAATTCTGTACAAACGCTCCTTTCTCGCGTTTAGCGATCAACGTGGCCGATGTAGTTCAGATCGATGTCCACCGAAAGCCGCTTCAAACCCAGGTAGAACAAGTTGAGGGCCGTGCCGCCCTTGAGAGCGAGTTTCCCAAGCAGGAAGGAATGCCTCTGAAGCTCGTTCAAGAGTTCCCGAAGACGAAGAACCTTCTCGAGGTTGTCGGCCTGAAAGCCGGTTGCTTTCGCCGTTGCTGTGAAACGCGAGCGGTCGAATTTCATGTCGGAATCTTGGAGTTTCCTGTCGGCGCGAGCGTGTCCGGCACCATGAGCCTCCAGGTGGGCACCCAACGATTTCCCGGCCGCTTGGATCCGAGGTACGCCACGCCCGGCGGGAGGTTGCGCAGAAAACGGTCGCGCGCTTCGCCGCGAAAAAAAAGTTTGTCCGCGTGGCGATCCAGCAGAAAACCCAAACGCGAGTATAGCCACGGTTTGCGGAGGAGTTTCAGATATTTGAGTACCGCGTCAAAATCGAACGACGGGAACATCACGAGTGATTTGTCGAGTTCTTCGACACCGCCACTGTAATCGAGAAACATCAGGCAATCGACGAAGGAACGTTCCCTGTCGGTCACGAGGACCTGATCGGCTCCCAATTGCACCTGGAAGAGTTTGATTCCCTGAGGTGTCCGTTTTCTTCTGCCAGTCGAACGAGGTACGCAAAGTTTGTCGAAAACTATCTGCCGACAATCGTAACAGAGTGGTCGAGCTGGTCGCTTCCGCACTGGCCGGATACCGACCACCGTCAAAGACGGCCACCTCCGCTAGCGAACTCCCTTTGCGCTCGATGCCGAGGAGTTGCTGTCTCCCGCTCAATGCCGACTTAACTATCTTTACTGTTCCCTCTTCGACGATCAGAAGCTCGCGGCACACGTCGCCCTCTCCAAAAATTAAGGTTCCCTCTTCGAAATATAGACGGCTCACACCCTCGGCGATTTGGGCCAGTTCTGCGTCAGACAGATCGGTGAAAAGCGGTAGCCGACGAAGCGTTCTAATGTAATCAGATTTAGGTGAGTCCATTAGTCTCAGATTGTACGGCTATTTAGATTAAATCCGTTTTTCGTCAGTAGTCGGAGCTGCCAGCGCGGGTCAAATCCCGATTTGTCGCGTACTCGTCCAAGTGAAAGGGTTAGGCGATCTGGAGTTCCTGTTAAGGGGCTTCCTTCTTCCGGAAAGCAGAATTGCCTACAGGACTAGGATGCATAGCTAGCTGGGTGCTTCGGCGCAAGCACTACAGCACTCTCTGTTTGAAGGGATTCAAGACGGCCACGTCGAAGTGCGCGAAATCACGTTCGTTCCGAGTGGACACGGTGAGGCCATGAACGCGCGCCGTGGCGGCCATCATAGCGTCCTCACTTAGAGTATCGGAACGGTCGTGCATTAGGCGGGCATATTCCCGAAAACACGCGGCATCCATCGACAAGACTTGTGAAGTGCGTTCCAACTGTGCCGCCCAAGCCTCGATTTCGTTCGCCTTTACAGGATCCTGTCGACGCGTGAGTTCCACACCCCTTTGAATTTCCCCGAAAGTTACCGCCGAGAAGAAGCCTTGCCCCAATTCAAGACTATCTAACCATGCGACTGCTGCACCGTGGGGCTTGGGCTTGCGCAATTCGGACACCACGTTCGTGTCGATCAGGTAGCGGATCAACCGAACACCGCAGGCTTGCGCGATTTGACCATGCCACGTTTGGGGAGCGGGATTTCGAATCGTGGACCTTCACCCAAAAGTACATCCTTCCAGGTCAAACGGTTTTCGTCTTTTAACTTATGCCATTCGTCGATTGAAACGACAACCGCGGTATCGATTCCCCGACGGGTCACGACTTGTGGCCCCTTCTCGAGCGTGTCATCGATCAGTTCACTGAAACGCGCCTTCGCTTCCTGTAGTTGCCATTTGGTCATGAACCCTCCTAGGATGCCATTGTATGGCTAGTCAGATGTCTAGTCAAGTCCAAGGCGGCGTCCAGCCGCGACAAAGATCTGTTTATCCTCAGAAGTGACGACCCGCCGTCATAAAAACGTAATACTTATGGTGGTGAACAGCAGTTAAACGCGAACGAAAGATGAATAAAGAAGGAGAAAATGATTCGTCCCGTTTCATCGCAAGCTGCTGAATTGCATCGATTAGCACCAACATTTAGTTGAAAGTTGAGAACAAGAAGCAGCGGCTCTCGCCCGAACTCGGATAGAGTTCGGGTTGCGAATCCCTTTTAAAGGAGAGAGCCGCCGTGAGAAACAAATACCAAGGGAAAGACCGCAAGTCCAATCACAAGTTCGAGGTTGTCGGTGGGCAGGAGTTGCTAGTGCGGCGAACTGCTCTTCCCTGGTGTCTCGGGAGACTAACGTGAAGAAGCGCCCAGCGCGTCCAGACACACCTTGGTCTAATATTTAGCTGGGCCGTTAACGAACAATGGCCCCGCGCCGAAACTGCTTTCTTGACATGGCTATATTAGATAGCTATCATGAAAAGGATGAGGGTGAGCGTAGCAAATGCCAAGAACAAGCTTCCCGAGCTGATCAAGGCCGCCGAGGATGGCGAAACCGTGACCATCTGCCGCCGTGGCGTGCCTGTCGTGGATATTGTCCGAACGAAAAAGCCCAGCCGCAAAAAGCGAAGGCTCGGAACTCTCAAAGGCAAGATTCAAGTCCTCGAACCGGGATGGTGGAAGCCCATGTCGGACGACGAAGTCGAAGCCTTCGTCGAAGGACGAGACTAGGTGCGGTTGCTCCTGGACACGGTCGTTCTGATCTTCGCTGTCGAGTCACCGGAACGCCTCACTAAGCGCGCGGCCACTCTTTTGCAAAATACAGAAAACATCCTAGAACTGAGCGCAATTTCTCTTTCCGAAATCGCTATCAAGGCGGCCCGCGGCAAGCTAAGACTTTCCGCCGCAGACACGCACCGCGCGCTTGAGGATCTGGACCTTCGCATACTGCCCTACACGGCGCATCACGCCTTCTATCTTTTCGATCTCCCGCCACACCACGCGGACCCGTTCGACCGCCAAATCATTGCCCAGGCCGTGTGCGAACAGATCCCGGTGGTCACTTGCGACGAGAAATTCAGTTTGTACAAAGATCTCAAAGTTCTCTGGTAATTCTTTAGGTTGGTCTCGAGCGATGCCATCTGGACACTTCCGCTCCGGCATGGCCCTCGCAAACCTCTTCTCCTGAGCCATTCTTGTTTCGCCGTCCAACCGAAGAACACGACAGCCCGCGGCCATCTCGGAAAATGGTCGACCGCTCGCCAAGTCGGCCCCATCGATGGCGGTATCTTCCAGGGCTGATGGCCACGATGAAAAACGTAGTACAGACGTAGTATCAATTGTGGAGGATGACGACAAAAAGTGAGTATTGCACGAACAAAAACTGAGGAAGCGACTTGTTGGATTTTACTGCAATTCGTTGGCTTACCTCGGTTTAGCTTAGCTCCTGCAAATTTTGATTAGGTTACTCTGCTGGCTGTTAACCGAAGGTTTGCTAGTTCGAATCTAGCCCGGGGAGCCAACTTCTGATTCAAACTGAAACAGTATTCGTAGGTAACCGCGCTTATTGTGTCCGCAACTTCCTTGTTGGAGCCGGTGTGGAAGCGATTGCTTAAATGGGTTCGGACGCGGCGTGCTATGTCACTGGACTCTCGATCGAATTCTAGGTGCACTGCCTAAACAGATGACCCCGCGGCTACACCGTACACTCGGACCGTGCTCACCTTGTTGCACGACAATTCTCCTGGAAGTCGGCGCCACGTTAACGCCCTTTTGGCCTCGACAGACATCAAACACACATGAAAACAAACGTTTCCACGGGCAAGCATTCAGATTAAGAATCGTTGACATTCAAAAAAGGGATGATTATACTCGCGCAAAACGAGTAGTTAACCGATTTAGCTCGGGGTGCACCGCGTATCGGCAACTGGTTGTGGGAGGAATTGCCATGAACGTGTCTAAGATTTGGCTGCGTGCGCTGGGTATTTTGGTCTGCTTGACTTTCGCTGTCTGCTCCGCAAACGCGCAGTATCGGGCTTCGATTCAAGGAGTGGTAACGGACCCGCAGGGAGCCGTAGTTTCAGGGGCGACCGTCACCTTAAAGAATCTGGAAACGAACCAGACGCTGACTGCCACAACCGACGACAGCGGAATTTACAACTTCAACGCTCTTGCTCCCAGCAAGTATTCCCTCAGCGTGGAGAAGACGGGGTTCAAAAAGAAGGTCCTCGAGAATGTAGGGGTCATCGCGGACCAGGCGAACGCCGTGAATCTCCAGCTTGAAGTTGGGCAGGTCACGGAAAGCGTGACGGTGAACGGAGATTCGACTCCACTCATCGACACAGAAACGGCCAACGTGAGCGGAACGGTCACCAGCAACCAGATCCAGCACCTGCCGTCCTTTGGGCGGGACGTTTTGAAGCTCGCACAGCTGGCTCCCGGTTCATTCGCTGATGGTTCCCTCGCGAGTGGCAGTGACAACTACAACCTTCCAGGCACTCAGACAGGCGGAGGGCAGTCGGGTGGCGCGGATGGCATATTCAAGACCGAGAACGGTGCTCAGGTCATCGGCAATGGGCAGCAGACGGAGAACAACGGTATTTCGATTGACGGAATCAGCACCACCAGCGCTGTCTGGGGTGGAGCTACCATCGTCACACCGTCCGAAGATTCCGTGGAAAGCGTAAAAGTCGTCACCAATAGCTATGATGCGGAGGATGGACGCTTCGCCGGCACCCAAATTCAGATTACTTCCAAGAGCGGCACCAACAATTATCATGGCAGCCTCTTTATTACGACCCACCAACCGAACCTGAACGCGTATCAGCGCTTCAACGGCGAAGGTCTTGCCGTGACGCGAGACGACAATAAGTTCGAACAGTTCGGCGGTAGCGTCGGCGGCCCGATCTGGAAAAATAAGATTTTTGCGTTCTTTAATTATGAGACGGTTCGTGAACCCTTCAGCAACGTAACAGGAAATGGTTGGTACGACACTGCGGCGTTCGACGCCTTAGCACCTGCGGGGAGCATCGCAGCAAAGTATCTTTCGTTCCCCGGTAACGGTGTAGTTGGAACTCTCAATACCGGCGCCACCTGCGCGACTGCCGGTCTTACGGAAGGTGTAAGTTGCAGGACGATTGCCGGCCAGGGCATCAACGTCGGAACGCCTCTGACAACTGGTTTGGGTACGCAGGATCTCGGCTGGGCGAATTCCCAGAACCCCGGCTGCGGCGGGGCCGGCACAGGCTGCGGAACCCCGGGCAGCCCCTTGGGTACGGTCGCCGACCTCGCGAACTACAACACGATCAATCCGACGAAATTTACGGCTACCCAGTACAATGGCCGCCTGGATGCGAATCTCACCGAAAAGGACCGGATAGCTTTTACTATCTACTGGGTTCCGTTGACCAAAGATAACTTTAACGGTGATCGCGCCTACGACATCTTCCGCCATTCGCAGATCAATGAGGCGCTATCGGCAATCTGGGATCATACTTTCTCGCCGAACCTCGTTAACGAATTTCGCGTGAATGCCGCCGGTTGGCGCTGGAACGAGATCGACTCCAACCCACAGTCTCCCGTCGGATTTCCCACGGATAATATTGATCAGACGGGCGGCATGACAGTCAATTCTTTCGGTCCGAACGTCGGCAGCATCCTGAATCAGTGGACGTACACCTTCAAGGATGTGGCCACCAAGATTTACGGACGCCACGCCATCAAGTTTGGGGGGGACGTCACACGCCTCTTTTACCAACAAGAGTGCGCCGGTTGCGGCGTGCCCAGCTATAACTTCTTCAACGTATGGGACTTCCTGAACGATGCGCCGCATAACGAAGGCGGGGGCTTCAATCCTATTACCGGTATCCCGACGACTATTCGCCAAGACCAGCGCGAGAACATCTGGGGATTGTTCGTCCAGGATAGTTTTAAGTTTCGCTCAAACCTGACCATCACTCTCGGCCTCCGCTGGTCCTACTTTGGTCCTCTGTACTCAAAAGAGGACAACATGCTCAGCGCCATCCCCGGCGCCGGCACGAACTACCTGACGGGTCTGGTTATCCGAAAGGGCAATTCCTGGAACCCGCAGAAGGACAACTTCGGACCCCAGATCGGTGTTGCATGGAGTCCGGCCTCCCTGTTCGGCTACGAGTTCCACAACCGCTTGGTGGTCCGCGGTGGTTTTGGCCTGAGCTATAACGGGGAACAAATCGCGATTTCGGCTAACATCAGCAATAATCCAGGGTCGGTGGTGTTTCCAAGTTTGTCGATGTCAACGCCGACTTCGCCCAATCCTGGCATAATCTATGCCCTTTCGTCGGGTGTACACGATCTTACCGGCTATCCAGCGAACCCAAATACGGTTTCGAGTTTTGGCCCGAACGGACTGCCAACCACTGGTTCCGTTGGCGTTGAAATTTTCCCCGGCACCCTGCCTACCACGCGTGTCTATCACTACTCGCTGGATACCCAATACGATCTGGGTCACCAACTCGTAGCTTCCTTGGGATATGAGGGAAGCTTGTCACGCGACACCTACTTCCATGAGAACCCGCTTGCCGTCCCTGCAACCTTAGGCTACCCCTTCAACCCGCAGATCGGCGGCGGAGACTATTGGAGTAATAATGGCCGCGGTAACTATAACGCCTTGCTCGCTGAACTAAAGCATGACTTCTCGCGCCAGTTCATGGCGGACACCCAATTCACGTGGTCGAAGTGCATGGACACAAGCTCCGCGCCGTATTCGGAGCAGCCCTATCCGTACGACCTCAACCTGGATTACGGGCGCTGCGACTACAACGTAGGCAAGGCGTTCAAGATCTATGGCGTGTGGCAGCCAGTCTTCTTTCACGGCAGCAACAGTTGGATGGAGAAGGTCGCCGGTGGCTGGTCACTCAGTGGCATCTTTAATATTCACTCTGGATTCCCCTGGAGTCCCATGGTGAACGTCGTTGGCGGAAGCCTCTATTGCGGACAATGCGGTTACGGGTCGTTGTTCCCCGGCGCCTACCTGGGCGGCGCGGGCAACAGCACGAGCAATAACTCATTCGAGACTGTCGCGAACTCGAACTTTCCCAAGGGCGGAGCCGCGTATTTCTCGACACCGACCTACACACCTTTCATGGGCAGCACCTCCGGAACGGGGCTTCCTCAGTCCGCGCATGTCGCCCGCAATTCGCTCAATCTCCCTGGATACAAGGCCGTGGACCTGACGCTGTCTAAAGCCTTTGGATTGCCAAAAGCCCCGGTGCTTGGCGAAAATGCCAAGATTGAGCTCCGGGTGGATGCTTACAACCTATTCAACAACTTGAACCTCAACCCGAACCAAATCTCGAACAACATTGGCAGCTCAAACTTCGGCACGATTACCGGTGCTCTTGCCGCCCGCGTCGTCACGCTGGGAGCCCGCTTCAGCTTTTAAGTTTCCACCCCGGGAGGCGTAGCTCGAAGTTGGAGGGCGCCTCCAAAACTTGATCGAGGAAGTTGTCAACGAGTGGTTGTAAAACTCCCCTCTCGTTGACAGCTTTTTGTTTGCGGTTACGTAGAGTGGAAACCCGCCTTTTGCATGGCGGATTGTGCTTCAGGATTTTTCATGAAGGTGTCCCACACAAAACCGGTGCGGTGATTTTCTGCCATCAGCATCGTGATGCCCAGGTCGATCCCGAGCACATCCTGGTCGTACCACCCGTCCAGCGGATTGAACGCATCCACGAAGCCGTATCGGGCCCAAGCTTTTTCTTTGTAGCGGCCACGGATGTTGCGCAGGACGCGCATGCAATCGTCGAAGAGAAAAGCCAGCGAGCCGCCCGTGGCGCACGGCACGATGCTGCCGTCGATCGGCCCTTGCGGCGGCGGGCCGCCCCACGCGGTGTAGCCCTTCTCGTAGTCGGACGCACTGATGCCCCACAGGTCTTCGCTGTAGTCTGAAAATTTTTCGTGGAGCGAAAGACAGAAGAGTTTGTGCGCCTTCGTGGCCTTGATCGAGTTCTCGAAATAGTTGGTGTAAGCGTCGCGTTTCTTGCGGAAGTCGAACCACGCCTGCGAATACTGGTGCGTAAAAATCGGATCGTTTCCGGAAATGTATTCAATCCCCTGGTACTTGATGACCGGACGCGTCCAGGCTTTCCAGGTCTCCGGGGACAATGGGTGTGCCGGAGAGCCAATGCCCAGCAAATAAATCATCATCAGCTCGCAATAATGTTCCCAGCGGGCATCGAGGAAGCCCGATTCGGGATGCCAGCCCATCGAGAGCGTCGTGCCGCCATTGAGCATCCACGGCCAGTCGACGCGCTCATATATTTTTGTCGCGAGGTCCTTGATTTCCTGATCGGCAAAATATTGCCGGGCCGTGAGCACGCCGCAAAGAAGCAGCGCCGTATCAATGGACGACAGTTCGCACTTCTCCCAGCGCTGCCCGGTTTCCATGTGAATGAAGTGGTAGTAGAAACCGTGTTCGTGCTGGAGGTCGTTGGCGAGAAAACGGAGCGTGTTGCGGACGCGCGCAAGAATGTCAGCAGTCTTTCCAAAACCTCGGCGATCGCCGATGCAGAGGCCTGTCAGGCCCAACCCGGTGGCTGCAATGCTGGAGAAGTCGCGAGTGTCGTTCCCGTTTGCGAGGGCGCGGTCTTTCACCTGCCCCGTTTTTGCGCTCGCTTCAAACCAGAAAAAGTCGAAGCTCGTGCGCTGGATTTCATCCAGCAGTTTGTCGTCGCTCCCTTGATACGGCGCTCCATTGGGCTTGACGAAAGTCTTTTCCGTATTGGCTCGGCCGCTTAATAGCGGGGCGAGGGAAGATGAAAGGAGGCCCAAACCGCAAAGCCGCATCATTTCTCGACGGTCGTACAAGGAATGTTTCTCCATTCTTGAGTGGCTTCTAGCTTCTACTTTGTAATATCGAGCGTGGCCTCGGAACCATGCGCCGAATCCGGACTGATCCAAATCTTTACGCGAGCCGGTTCGGCGACATATTTATTCTGATCGTCCCAAAGCGCAAAGGCTTCCGGCCCCAAATGGAAGCTGACATGCTGTGTTTCTCCCGCCGCCAGTTTGACGTGTTGGAAACCCTTGAGCGCGCGAATCGGCTGCGCCGTGCTGGTACCTTCCAGGCGAACATACAGCTGAACCGTTTCCTCGCCCGCTCGTGTGCCGGTATTGGTGATGTCTGTGCTGACGGTCAGATCGGAATTTGACGAATGCTTCGGGTCCTGAAGGTCGATGTTAAGCGTTTTCGCGCTCAATTGAGCTGTGTTCGTCTGCGTCGGTCCGTAGTTGAAATTCGTATAGGTGAGTCCGTATCCGAAAGGAAACTGAGGGCTGTTCTGTTCGTCGATATATCGCGAGATGTACTTGTCCGCGGCGCCCGACGAAGGTTTGGTGAGATCGGCGTTTCCTGCCGGGCGTCCCGTATTTAGGGCATTGTAATAGAGCGGTTCTTGACCGACGCTGCGCGGCCATGTCACCGGGAGCTTTCCACTTGGATTTGATTCTCCGAACAGTGTGCGCACCAGAGCAGGGCCAGCTTGCACTCCCGGAAACCATGCAGCAAGAACGGCGGGAACGTGCTCGAACGCCCAGGGAAGTGTGAGCGGGCGCCCGCTAAACAATACAAGGACGACAGGTTTTCCAGTGGCGGCAATTGCTTCCAGGAGCGGCTGCTGGCGACCCGGCAATCCGAGATGCGCACGCGAAGCGGCTTCACCGGTCATTTCCGAAGCATTTTCGCCTAGCGCAAGAATCACGGTATCTGAATCCTGCGCGGCCTTGACGGCTTCGGCCAACTGTTCGTCCGAAGCTTTGGTGATGTCGCTGCCCTTTGCATAGCGCACATGATCCGCGCCTAGCTTCTGAATCAGCGCGGCGCGCAGGGTGACGACATCCTCGGGGCGGCCTTGCGCCGACCAAGAGCCGAGCATGACCGCGGCGTCATCTGCCAGTGGCCCGATGAGGGCGACATTCTTCGAATCGCTGGAAAGAGGAAGTAGGGGCGATCCGGCGGCTGACGGCGAATTCTTCAACAGGACAAATGAACGCTCCGCAGCGGCGCGTGCGAGCGCCACGCTCTCCGGCTGAAGCATCGCCCCCGCTTCCTGCTTTTCGTCTGCGTAAGGATGTTCGAACAAACCCAGCGCAAACTTGACGCGCAAAACGTGACGAACCGCTTCGTCTACAGCGGCTTCGGGCACTTGGCTGGAGCGTACAAGATTCGCCAGATGGTCATGGTAAAAACTGCTGACCATATCCATTTCCACGCCGGCCAGAAATGCTTTTCGCGCGGCGGTGGCAGGATCATTCGCGATGCCGTGGGAAATCAGTTCGGCGATGGAAGTCCAGTCACTGTCGACAAGCCCCTGGAATCCCCACTCCTTGCGCAAGATCTGTTTGATGGTGAAGGGATTCGCGGATGCGGGCACGCCATTTAGCGAATCGAACGCGGTCATGATCGTGGCCGCGCCCGCGTCGACGGCGGCGAGAAAGGGAGGCAAATAAAACTCTCGAAGGGTGTGCTCGGAAATCTCCACCGAGTTGTAATCGCGGCCGCCTTCGGCGGCTCCATAGCCGACATAATGTTTGGGGCACGCCACGGCGCTGTCTGCCGCGCTGACCCGCTCACCCTGGTAACCGAGCACATAGGCCCGTGCCATTGCCGAGACCAGGAAGGGATCCTCACCTGAGCCTTCCGCCATTCTTCCCCAGCGTGCATCTCGCGCGATATCAATCATCGGAGAAAACATCCAGCGGATTCCGCTCGCCGAAGCTTCGTGCGCAGCCACACGTGCGGTTCGCTGGACGAGTTCAGGATCCCAAGAAGCTGCCAGGCCGAGAGGAATCGGGAACTCGGTGCGATACCCGTGTATGACGTCCAAACCATATACGAGCGGGATTTTCAGCCGCGATTTCTCCATCGTCACGTGCTGAAACGCGTTCGCATCCTTCGCGGTGGTGATGTTAAACAGCGCACCGATCTCGCCCTTCTGGATCATGTCGGTGTATTCGGTGCGACCGGTCCCCGGACCTGTGGGCTGTCCGGCGGAGTACTGAACCAATTGACCGACCTTTTCTTCCAGGGTCATCTTATGAAGCAGGGCATCTATTTTATGTTCCGTGGCGGGATCGTTGAAATTCCATTGGGGCGTCCCGGGGCTGGATGCCACGGTGGAATGCGAATCTTGCGCAGTGGCGGACCGGCTGCTGAGCACCAAACACGCCACAATTGTGAATCGAATCAGCGAGGTGAGCACGTTATCAAGAACTCCGATGGTGCCGTCGGACGTCGAGTTAACCGTCCTCTAAAGCACGGGAATTAGGAACAAGCTATTTAAGCGTGGCCGGGACAGGCAAGGACGGCAAACGATACTGAATTCCCAGCTGTGCGGCCAGCAAAATCCTTATTCTTTTGGAATTTTTGCAATTCCAAATCTAGGCAAGTTCTCAAGCGATCTGTCCTCCTCGACGAAAACAGCATAGTAAACCGATTTAGTAGGATACACAAGCAAAGGAAACGACCGCTCGGGGGATGCCACTGATACTCGGCCTTGGTCCTTGTTCTCTCTTGGTCCCTTATGGGAGACTACCAGCCCAGACCAACATCTATGCCGCGTCCAAAATCAAAGGGTTCCCCTGACCCGCGGAAGTCTTCGAGTTCAGGGGTAAGCCTGAAGTCTCTCGCGGAGCACCTCGGGCTTTCTCAAGCCGCAGTCTCTTTCGTGATCAACCGGTCTCCCGCCGCAAAATCGATACCCCACCGGACCCAAGAGCTGATTCGTGCGGCTGCCCGAGAGCTAAATTACCGGCCCAATCATCTCGCAAGGTCGCTTCGGCAGCAGCGGAGCTTCACGATCGGCGTTGTCGTTCCAGAGATCAGCGAAGGATACGCGGCGCTGGTTATGTCTGGTATCGAGGATCACCTGCTGCAGGAGGGCTATTTTTATTTTGTGGTCAGCCATCGCCATCGAAGTGAACTTATCGAAGAATATCCGTTGCTGCTACAACAGCGGGCGGTGGAAGGCTTGATCGTAGTGGACACGGCACTTGCGGAAGCAGTGGATGTCCCCAGTGTGGCGGTCTCCGGGCACCGGGACGTGCCAGGGGTGACTAACATTGTGCTCAATCACTCGCGGGCGGCATGCCTCGCGCTGCAACATCTTGCAGACTTTGGCCACCGGAAAATGGCGTTTATCAAGGGGCAGGCGTTCAGTTCGGATACGGAAGTGCGCTGGGAAGCGGTACGTGATGCCGCAAAAAAAATAGGCATCGAGATTAAGGAGGATCTGACGGGGCAGCTGGAAGGTGAATCGTCTTCGCCGCTGCTGGGATATCAAGTCACGCAAAAGCTCCTTGCGTGCGGGGAACAATTCACGGCTCTCTTTACTTTCAACGACATTTCCGCTATTGGTGCCATTCACGCGCTACGCGAAGCGGGCCGCCGCGTGCCAGAAGATGTCTCGGTCGTCGGGTTCGACGACATTCAGAGTGCGGCGTTCCAGAATCCGGCATTAACGACCGTTCGGCAGCCCCTTCGCGAGATGGGCGTGATCGCCGCGGAAATTCTCCTGCGGCGGATTACCGCGCCCGCGAAGACGCCGCATCCCAAGGAAATTATGGTCGAGCCGGAATTGATCGTACGGGCTAGCACGGCTCGGATTTCTAAGCCTGCCTGACTTAGGTGAATTCGCGATGATCTTTCGCTCCGCTTATGGCGCGAGTTCGATGGGGTGATCGTAGCCAGTCATTTCCAGATAACCAACGCCGCCGAGCGTTATTTTTCCGCGGCGGCCTTTCAGAGTGATAGCTCCTTCCCAATAGGACGGGGCGATTTTTGTTTTTGCCGCAAACTCTTGCGTCGGCAGGGTTGTGCGTGCTTCCAATTCGATTTCTAATTTTGGTATCGCGATTTTCCATGCGATCGGATAGGTCGCGTGAGTGACGGGACTGATCCAATTTTCGGCGAGCGGTTGCAGGGTAAAGTCTACGGCTCGCAAGTGCGTGGATTTGCCTTGAGTGTCCACGTAAGTGCCGGCCGAGAATGGATCGAGCGAACCATCTTTCTGCCGAAGGCGAAAGAGCATCAACTCGGTGTTGTCTTCCAATTGCAGACTTAGCCAGTCCCAGCCGACCTGGCTGGGTTCCAATTGATCAGTGAAGAATTCGTGATCCATCCAGGCCAGGCCGGAGACTTCGATCGTTTCGCCATTCAGTTCGAGTTTTCCGCTCGCAGCCAGCCGAGTCAGCGAAATGTAGTAAGAGGCGTGGCCCGCTCCTTCCGATTTTTGACTTACGCCGTTTTCACCGTGAATGACGGGCGGCTTCTCCGGGTGCAGCGTCAGATGCAATTGAAAGAGTTTTTCGATTGCTCGTAGCTTTTGATCCGCGCCTTCCCATTGGATTTGCCAGTTGCCGTTCCAGATGCGGCCGCTGGACGCGCTCACGCCGGCGATTCCCGGGCCGGCTCGATTGATTCTTTCCGCGTGATAAAACTTCTGGCCATCCAAATCGCTAAGGGAGAAATGCGTCAGATAAATATCCTTGAGGTCCCAAGTTGCAGCTTGAGCGGGATCGCGGCTGACGGCTTGGCGAAAAAATGTCAGTTCGAATCCATAGCGATGGCCGTTTGCGGATTTCAGATTCCCCGTGTAGTACCACCATTCTGTTTGGAAGTCGGGATGCTCGAAATAGTCTCGGGGGAATTCGAAGCGATAACCGGGCAGAGCCGTGCGGTACTGCGCGGCTAGCGGATTGAGGAGCAGGAGCGTGGCCGCGAGGGCCGTCAGCCTACTCTTCATGGACAGCCTCGAGCGGATTGAGCCGCACCGCAACTTGCGCGGGATACAAACCCGCTAGAAGGGTGGCCACATAAACCACACTGATGGCTCCCAGCAAAACTGCAACCGGCCAATGGAATCGAATCGTCCAGCCGAAGGACTGCTTGTTGATGACATAGATGAGGACGAGCGAAAGAACGAAGCCCAGGGCGAGTCCCACAAAATTTGCGAGCAGACCCAGCAGACCTGCTTCGACGAGAATTTGCTTGCGCACTTGCCCGGCTGCGGCGCCGAGAAATCGGAGCAGGCCGAGTTCGCGACGGCGGTCAATGACCAAAGCAAGCAGCGCGCCGGCAATGCCCATGACTGCAACAATCACGGCGACGGCTTCGAGCGCGTACGTAATTGCGAAAGTGCGATCGAAAATGCGAATCGCTTCCGCGCGCAAATCCCGATTCGAAGCGAGCAGCAGACGATGGCCAGCTGAGGCTTGCGTGATTTCCTCGCGCACGTTTTCAACGGAGGCGTTGGGAGCGACATAGATGGCTAGATTCGAAGGCGTGGGATCCGGGAGATAACGCAACATCGTCTGGCGATCCATCAATATGCTGCCGCGCTCGCTTCCGTAGTCGTAGTAGACATCCACAACGCGAAAAGACGGACGCGTGGCTCCCAGAGCGAGCGTGATGGTGTCGCCAGGGCGCACGTGATGTTTATAGGTAAAGGGTTCACTAACAACGACAGCATCGACTTCGCGAATCTGGGAGAGGACTTGCTCGGTTGGCCGGCCCGAAAAAAAGTTTGATCGGTGCTCCGAGCGAAGGGCGCTCAGATCCACCGAGGCCAACGTAGCAGGCATGCCGTCGTAGCTGATTTCATAGGCACGCAGCCGGTCTACTGCCGCGACGCCGGGCAACTTGCTGATTTTGTCCGCCAATTCGATAGAAACGGTTGGATGGCGGTCGGGGGCAGGCTCACCGGCGGGCCGCAGATAGAGATCGGCAGGCAGACGGTCATTCATCCAAAGCAGGACCGTTTCACGGAAGCTGCCCACCATGATTCCAACGGAAGTCATCATGGCGATGGCGGTGGAGAGCGCTCCAACAAGCACGGAAGTGCGACGAAGCGAAGCGGAGAGACTCTGCGCTGCAAGCAGAGCTTCGACTCCCAGGATCTTTCCAAGCCACCTGGATGAGCGAGAGATAACCGCATCGGAGAAAGCCGGAATTGCGAGTGCGGACGCGACGACAAGCAAGACTGCGGCGAGATAACCGAAGACAGGTTTGCCTTCGATTGCCGGAACGCGTGACGCCACCACGGCTGAGATGCCCAGGATCAGTGCGAGCCACAGATCGCGTGATTTGTGCACGCGCGTCATGTACTCACGTCTTCCGCGCGCCATGGCTTCCACGGGAGATACGAGCGACGCTTCGCGCGCGGGCGGGTATGCGGAAACGATGGCGACTCCAACGCCGACGACGAAGGCAAGCACCACCGACCAAATGCTCAATTCGATAGATCCCGGGCGGCTGCTGACATAGAGCGACTCCACCGTCGCAGCCATGAGATTCACCGCGCCTGAGGCCATGACGCGTCCGACGGGCAGACCAAGCCCGGCACCCGCCAAACCGAAGAATGCCGCCTCGCCGATGAACGCCCCTAGCACTGCGCCGCGGCTGGCGCCCAGCGCGCGCACGATTCCGGTTTCCGGACGGCGGCGCACAACAGAAACTGAAATTGTGTTGTAGATAAGGAACGCGCCTACGATTAGCGCGATGTAGCTGAGCAGCCGCAGATTCCATCGGAAGGCAGACAACATCCGTCGATTTTCGTTTATGCCTGTGCCTTGCGTGCGAACTTCCACGCCGGCTGGCAACGCTGCCCGGATACGTTGTTGCCACTCTTCTAGGCTCGGAGCTTCTGGAACCTTTAGGAGGATGCGATTGACGCGACCGAACCTGTTCAGCGCGCGTTGCGCTGCGGCGAGATCCATCACAATGGCCAATTCGCTGCCGTTCGAATCGGGGTAAACGCCGCGCACTGTGAATTCGCGGACTTGATCATTGATGAGCAAGCGAAGCTGGTCGCCAGGCTTTTTTCCCAGACTTGCGCCGACCCAAATGCTGCTGGAGTCTTGCAAGGACAGCGCCGCATTTTCAGATGACGCAGAAGCTTCGCCCAAACTAGTTCCTGAGATCGCTCCACTCCGCACGGAGCCGCTTTCCGCAACCAGGTCAAGACCGATAAGCGGAATGGTTTGCTTCCTGTCTGTGATAAACGCGGAGTCTTCGATACGCGGCGAAATGCGAATGGAATACGGAAGCGTTGCGATAGTTCCGACAACAGTCTCCGGCACGCCACCCGACGCGACAATCTCCAGATCGTTATCGCCGGCAAGAGTTTCCATGGAAGCCCGGAAAGAGCCGGTTGCCGCTCCGCCGGCAAGATCGATAGCCAAGACCACAGCGACACCCAGGGTTACAGCAAGAATTGTAAGGATGGCGCGCACAGGTTCCTGAAGCAGCGGGCGGAGCATCAAGCGATAAAAAAGAAAGAGGCGTCCCATGTCAGCGCCGGGTGATCCCCTCTATATTTCCGTCGCGCAGGCGGACGATGGCATCGGCGAGCGCAGCCGCTTCCGCGCTGTGCGTGGCCATCAAAGTGGCTGTGTTTAGTTCGCGCGTCAGGCGCTTCAAGAGATCGAGGATGACGTTGCCGGTTACGGTGTCGAGATTCCCAGTTGGCTCGTCGGCCAGAAGAATGGCCGGTGATTGAACCAGAGCGCGCGCGATGCCTACGCGCTGCATTTGACCGCCGGAAAGTTGATGCGGATAGCGATCCCCCAAGCCGTCGAGTTCAACCCAAGTAAGACGCTCGCGGGCGGCAACGCGGGCGTTCGGCCTTCCAGCAAGCAGCAGGGGCAGCTCGACGTTTTCAAAGACCGTCAGCGTATGCAGAAGCTGGAAGGATTGGAAAATAAACCCGACTTTTTCGCGACGCAGGGCAGTCAAGCCGGTGTCTTTCAGAGCAGATGTATCGACGCCGTCAAGCAACACGCGGCCAGAGCTGGGAAAATCCATCGCTCCCGCGAGATTGAGCAGGGTTGATTTTCCGCATCCGCTTCGGCCGACTAGTGCAACAAATTCCCCACGATTTACTTCCAGCGAAACATTATCCAGCGCGTGGACCGGCTGGCCATCGGTGAGGTAGTCCTTGCTGACGTTTTGCAGCGAGACGATCGCCATAACTTATGATGGGGCTTTTGCAAGACAATGCGCTAGCGCAACGCGCGAACGATGGAGCCGCCGTTGGCCTTCGGGCGGCGCCCGTCGCTGCTCCCATCTTCGACTTGTGCCTACTTCTTTGCTCGCGCGAGTGCTTTTTCAATCGCGGCAGTGACTTCCGGTGAATCCGGCGTAACAGCGGGCTCGAAGCGCGCAACTACGTGGCCATCCGGACCGATCAGAAATTTCGTGAAATTCCACTGAATTTCGCCGCCGGTCTGTGGATTCGCGGCTTTGTCCGTCAGAAATTGGTACAGCGGCGTTTTATCGCCGCCCTTCACCGAGACTTTGGACATCATCGGGAAAGTTACGCTGTACTTGGTCTGGCAGAAGGTTTTGATTTCCTGATTCGTGCCCGGTTCCTGAGAACCAAAGTTGTTCGCCGGAATGCCGAGGATGACGAAGCCGCGGTCTTTGTATTTCTCATAGACCGCTTCCAGCGCCGTGTATTGCGGAGTGAAGCCGCAACGGCTCGCCACGTTCACGAGCAGGACGACTTTCCCTTTGTAGGCGCCGAGCGGTGCCGGCTGGCCCTCGATCGAATTGAGAGTGAAGTCGTAAATGGACTTATCAGCGGCCATCAGCGCGCTCGTAAAGAACAGCAGGCAAAGGAGCAGCTTGGTCATAATTCCTCCACTCTCTCTTTTACCCTGATCCGCGGATCACGGCAAATCGTAGTTGCCTGCTCACATCGAGGATGGCTGGGCGCACCTTTTCTCCCCACCTGAAAGGAGCGAAACAGTTATTGAGCCTGGTCTTGCCCTGTTATAGACTGCGCACGCCGAATTTCAGTCTAGGGGCGGCAGGGATTCCGCTGTACTAAGCGCTCGCAAGCCAACAAGAGGTTGGTGTGCGCTGCGCTCTCGCGAAGGCAAGATCAACTAAGCAAAGATTCCGCTTAACTTTTGCGGCGGATGCCAAGGAGGAATGGATGCTGTTTGCATCGGAAGTTACGGTTGCTCACCAGAGCGTAGCCACCTTGGATCTCGTGATCATCGGGATCTACTTCGCGATTGTGTTTGGCATCGGGATGTATTTTGCCAGGCGAGAACGTACCTCGGAAGATTATTTCCTTGCTGGCCGAGACATCGGATGGTTCTTTATCGGCGCGTCTTTATTTGTTTCGAATATTTCGACCGAACACTTTATCGGTTTGTCGGGAACGGGCGCCTCGTCGGGATTGGCGGTGGGCCATTTCGAGTGGCTCGCTTGCTTGATCCTGCTGATTCTTGGCTGGGTGTTCGTGCCGTTTTACTTGCGGTCGAACGTGTTCACCATGCCGGAATTTTTGGAACGGCGGTTCAACCGCAATTGTGCCGTGTATCTGGCAGCGATTTCGATCATCGCTTACATTTTCACAAAGATTTCCGTTCAGCTCTATGCGGCGAGCGTTGTTCTTGAGCGCGTAGCGGGGTGGTCATTGTGGAAGACGGCGGTCGTGCTGGTGATCGCCACCGGTATTTACACCGTGGCTGGCGGACTGGCGGCGGTCATCTACACGGACACAGTCCAGACATTGATTTTGATTTGCGGCGCGGTTGCTTTGACAATCATCGGTCTTCACCGGGTTGGCGGTTTTGAGCACCTGAGAACGATGGTGCCCGCCAGTTACTTCCACATGATGAGGCCGTCCAGCGATAAGGATTTTCCGTGGACGGGCATATTTTTTGGGGCGCCGATACTTGGAATTTGGTATTGGTGCACCGACCAGGTGATTGTGCAGCGCGTACTTTCCGCGCGTGATGAGGGGCACGCGAAATTAGGCACTATTTTCGCAGGCTTTCTGAAAATACTGCCGGTGTTCATGCTGGTCTTGCCGGGCATTATCGCGTTCGCGCTTTTCCCCGAGCAGGTGAAGAAGCCCGATTTTGCGTACCCGACGCTGATTCTGAATTTGCTGCCCACGGGGCTCGTGGGGCTGGTTATGGCTGCCCTTCTTGCGGCGGTGATGGGCGCGATGAGCTCCGTGTTCAACTCCGCATCCACTCTGGTGACGCTGGATTTTTACAAAAAGATTCGTCCGCAAGCTTCGGAGGGCCAGCTCGTTAATTTCGGCCGCGTCGCAACCGGCTTCATGGTGTTGCTCGGCTTGCTTTGGGTTCCGTTCATTCACTACATCAGCAGCCAGCTCTACATTTATTTGCAGAGCGTGCAGGCTTATATCAGCCCGCCAATCTCCGCGTGTTTCGTGCTCGGAATCTTGTGGCCGCGGCTGAATGGCTCGGGGGCGATCTCCTCGCTCATGACCGGATTTGTGCTGGGTGCGACACGGTTCATTCTTGAACTTGCCGATCGCGCGGCGGGCGGCCATTTCGAATCCCCCGTCGCTCGCTGGATCATCGACTTGAACTTCCTGCACTACGCAATTTTCATGTTCGTGGTCTGCTCGCTCGTCCTCGTCGCGGTAAGCTTGATGACCAAGGCACCTGACCGCAAGCAACTCGCCGGGCTAACGTTTGCCACCGTCGATGACAAGATGGAAACCGTCGCGGTAGGCATTCCGCAGCGCAAGCCCGCGCAGGAAACCCCAACCGAGCACCGCATCAACGTCGTCGCAAGCCTTCTTTTGCTTGCGACGGTGATTAGCTTGTGGATTTATTTCCGCTAGCAGCCGCGGCAGACGAGGCATAGATGAAGGTTAGTGCGATTCGAACATTGAAGCCTAACGTCACGCAGGAGGAAGCCGTCCGCGGCTTCCGCTCCGGCGTCTTCAGCTGGGTTTACTGGAGGATTCGCAGCGGACCGTTGCAGCGAATCGCGGAAGCTTACGTTCCGTTTTGGGTTTTCCGTGTGCGCTATGAGATAGGCAAGGCGAGAAAGACGCGGTTTTTCGCTCTCGACGCAGTACATGGCGACCTCGATCTATTCGAGTTCCCACGCATTCCGGCGGACGAAGAACTGGTAACCGTTGAGACGCGGAATCAGCTGACGGCACGTCTGCAGCCGGATGCCGCGGAAGAGATCCTCAGGACGAAAGTTCTGCGAGTTCTCTTCCAGCAGGGCTTTTTTAAGCTGCATGGGCTGAGGGTGGAAATCGAGCGCATGCCGATTGAGCTTCACCTGCCGTATTGGCTGGCCTTTTATGGAAGCAATGGCGCGGTAAAATGCCGCGTGATGGATGCAGTGCGCCGGCGCATCGAGGGCGCGAAAGCTTCGTCCTTTTTTGAGGAATGGCTCGCAGCATAGCTAAAAAGGAAGTGCGTGCCGCTCGGCGCGCGGGCGTATTCTAGTCGAGAATTCTTCCACCAGCCCTGCGGAGAGGGGGACAGCATGCCACGTCTTGCAAAATGTACCGGAATCGGCATGCTGGTCTGCGCCTTCAGCACCAACAACGCCGTGGCAACGGGTTGGCAGCATATCGGAAACGTGGAGCGAGTCGAGAAACTTCCGGGCGGCGTCGAACTGACCGCGGGTTCGGCGAAGTTGCGTATCATAGCTTTTCGCGGCGGTGTGATCCGCGTTCGCCTGGCACCACAAGGATCCTTTCCGAAGGATTTCTCTTGGGCAGTGATTGAATCTCCTGATCCACCCGCGATCAACGTCGAAGATGGAAAGAACGAGCTGCGTATAACGGTGGGCCGCGTCGTTGTCATCGTCAAGAAAGCGCCTCTACTCATCACATTTGCGGACTCGGCTGGCAATGTTCTCCTTGCGGATGAGCCATCCTTGCCCATGGCTTGGGATGGCACGTATATCCACGCCTGGAAGCGAATGCCTTCCGAAGAGAGTTACTTTGGTTTGGGTGACAAACCCGGCCCGATGAACCGCCGCAATCATGCGTATACCATGTGGAATACGGACTTTTTTGGTTGGCAGGAATCGGACGACCCAATCTACAAGACCTTTCCGTTTTTCATCGGCCTTCACAAAGGCGTGGCCTATGGCGTTTTCTTCGACAACACCTACCGCAGCAGTTTCGATTTCGGAAAAGAATCGCCCGATTATTTTTCGTTTGGAGCCGAGGGCGGCGAGTTGAACTACTACTTTATCGCTGGTCCCGAACCCAAGAAAATCGTCCAACAATTCACGGCGCTCGTCGGCCGAACCCCGCTTCCACCCCTCTGGTCGCTCGGCTACCAGCAGAGCCGCTACAGTTATTATCCTGAAGCGCGCGCTCGCGAAGTCATTCAGACCTTGCGCGAAAAAAAGATTCCTGCCGACGTCATTTATTTTGACATCGATTATCAGCAGGGCAACGCGCCCTTCACGATCAACCGCGAATATTTTCCGCATTTCGAAAAGATGATTGCGGATTTTCGCGCGCAGGGCATGCGCACCGTTCTTATCACCGACCTGCATATAAAAAAGGATCCAGGCCGCGGCTATGCGCCTTACGATTCCGGGATCAAGAACGATGCCTTCGTCAAAAGACCGGACGGCTCGGTGTATGTCGGCATAGTCTGGCCTGGGGAGAGCGTTTTTCCAGATTTTACTCTGACGCGCGTGCGCGACTGGTGGGGCGGTCTCTACAAGGACTTCGTTAACATGGGAGTGGCGGGTTTCTGGAATGACATGAACGAGCCAGCGACTTTCCAGACTCTTTCCAAAACTATGCCGCTCGACAATGTTCACCGCCTCGATGACGGCACCACGCTCGAGCATCGCGCGATTCACAATGTCTACGGCATGGAAAACGCTCGTGCGACCTACGATGGCCTTCTGAAATTGCGGCCTGCCGAGCGGCCTTTCGTCCTCACACGCGCGGCCTATGCGGGCGCCGAACGCTATGCAGCCACTTGGACCGGCGACAACAGCGCCACCTGGAATCACCTCGGGATGAGCGTTCCCCAGATCATGAATCTTGGACTTTCCGGCTATTCGCTCGTTGGAGCAGACGTCGGCGGTTTCGCAGGCTCTCCACCGGTCGATCTTCTGACGCGCTGGTATGAGCTAGGCGTGTTCTATCCGATTTATCGCAATCACGCGGCAAAAGGCACCGCCGATCACGAGCCCTGGGCCAGCGGTCCCGAGCAGGAAGCGATTCGCAAGCGGTATATCGAGCTGCGGTACAGACTGCTTCCTTTCATTTACACCGCCATGGAGGAAACGTCTCGCACTGGCGTGCCGCTGATGGAGCCTCTCTTTCTTGAGTATCCCGAAGATCAGGCACTTTATGGCGAGGACCACGAGTTCCTCTTCGGCAAGGATTTCCTCGTCGCCCCTGTCGTCACGGAAAAGGTCGACGCACAGGACATTCATTTGCCGGCGGGCGATTGGTACGATTTCTGGACCGGTGAAAGACGTTCCTCCAAAGAACAAATCTCGCTTCACCCGGCACTCTCGGAAACACCGCTTTACGTTCGCGCTGGAGCGATTCTTCCAATGCAGCCCGTGGTGCAAAGCACGAACGAGAAGCCGGACGGTCCGCTCGAACTTCGGGTCTATTCGGGGAGCGATTGCCACGGCACACTCTACCAGGATGACGGGCTCACATTCGCCTATCAAAAAGGCGATTCTCTGCGCGTAAACTTCACGTGTCAGCTGTCTCCCGGATCGCTCATTATCGCCAGCACCATCGAGAAAAATACTTACCAGCCGTGGTGGAACAGCACGCAATTAAAAATTTATGGAGAGAGTGCCGAGCCGAAAGAAGCTCGCATTGGCGATCAAGTGATTCACGATTGGCGGTACGACGCTCAAACACATTGCATCACGCTCACCGTGCCGGACTCCTTCAAGAATTGGAAGGTCCGTCTAAGTTTCTGATTGTTCAATCAACTCGAAAAATGGAAATGGATTGCGCCGGAGCGGCGATGCGAGCTTCGCCTTTAAATACGGCGGCTTTTGCCTGGCCCAAAACCCGCGTGAAGCCAGCCGCCCCTTCTGCTGGCGTATTGCTAACAGGGATTCTCAGCTCGCGTGGTTCAGCGGAATTGTTGAAGGCTACGATCACACGCTCCTCTTCTGTTTCACGCAAAAACACATACGCCGTTTCGTCCGAGAAGAGGTCCCACAGCTTTCCGCTTTGCAGAGCAGGATGTTCTCGCCGCAACCGCAAAAGTGTTTGCACGTACGTGAAAAGTTCTTGCTGCTCCGCTGTGCGGCCCTCCGCGATGAAGGCATTCTTCGGATCGCCGGGCCAGCCTCCAGGAAAATCACGCCGGTTGTCCGGGTCGCCGCCGCCGGGCATTCCGATTTCGTCGCCGTAGTACAGTTCGGGGATTCCCCGCAACGTCAGCGTCAGTCCAAACGCCAGCCTGAGCTTTGCCGTCGAACTTCCCTCCGCGCTCGCAAAGCGCGGCACATCGTGATTATTAAAAAATGTCACCAGCGCATCTGGATGAAGATACAGCGAATCGTGGCGCAAGACATCCGCGATACGTCCAACCGGCGCGTTGCGTAGCAGTACATCCCGCAGCGCGAAATGCATTGGAAAATCGAACAAGGTGTTCACGCCAGAGTCGATGCCGTCGAATCGCTTCTGGCCTCCCGCGAAGAATGAGGTGACGCTGGGATCCGCGTGAAAGACTTCGCCGATGGTCGTCAAATAAGGATAGATTTGGTGCAACCCCGCGTGCCAGGTTGACCAGAACTTCCGTGGAACATAGGGAAAGGTGTCCAGGCGATAGCCGTCCAGTCCCGAACTCTCCGCCCACCAAATGCTGTTTTGCAAAAGATATTCCGCAACCATGGGATTTTCTGTATTCAAGTCGGGCAGTATGTTGAAGAACCATCCGTCCGTCAGATTCAGCGAAAGCCGCGCCGGAGCGTGCGGGTCGACGAGCGTCTCGAAAGGATCGTTGGCTATCTCCGGTTTGCCAGTCTTTCCGTAAAACGTGCCGTTAATCCCGGCGGTAGTATCCATGTGGTGCTGCTGCGTGCCGTGGAACCAGTCCGGCAGCGGCGGCTCAGCAACCCACGGATGTTTTGGCCCAACATGGTTTGGCACAAAATCGAAAAAAATCTTCATCCTTTGTTTGTGCGCTTCCGCGACGAGTTCCTGATAGTCCTGAATCGTTCCAAGATGTGGGTCCACCGCGTACAAATCCACGGCCCCATATCCATGATAATCCTGAGCCGCGCCATTTTTGAGAATGGGCGTGAGCCAAAGTGTGGTCACGCCGAGATCCTTTAAGTAGGAAAGGTGTTCGCGGATCCCTCGCAGGTCGCCGCCATGGTACGCGCGCGGATTCGCACGGTCATGCTTGCCGCGGGCTTCGGTCGGCTCGTCATTCGTGGGATCGCCATTCGCGAAGCGGTCCGGCATGATGAGATAAATCACGTCGTCTTGCGAAAGCCCCTGAAATTTCCCCAGCTTCATCGCGCGCGCGGCGAGTGGCAGCTCAAACGAAGTTGTTCCTGTCGGCGTTTTGATGCGGCAAACCGCGGTACCTGATTTTGTTTCGGACCCGATCTTTATCCAAACAAACAAGTAGTCGCCCCCAGACGTTGCCTGCGTGCGCTCCACCAAAACGCTAGGCAGGTTGCAGGCAACATGCGTCGCTTCGAGATAATGGCCGGAAATCAACAGCATGACTTCCGGAGTGAGGTTGTTCCACCACGAAGGAGGCTCGACTTTAGTCACCACCGGCGCATTTACATTTGGCTTCGGCGATGATTCGGTCTGGCCGGACAGTGTCGTGGAACAAAAGGCGAGAGCAACGGCACCGAATGAGAGAATCCGGACCCCGCGCTTGAGAACCGATAGCCAGAGTAAAGAAACGGAGATCTTCACCCGAGAAGCATAGGAAAAAACGCAGCGGGGCGCCAGCGTCGCGTCCGCTTGCTGCGCGCGTCTATTAGGTCTCAAATACGAGCTTGCCAAAGGACTCAGGGATATGGAAATTCGGCACCGGCGTCGCTGTCGGCCGCCAAGCCGAGTAGAAACGCGGCTCGGAGGCACCCTCGACGCGAAAGAAATTTGCGCGCCAGGCTTTCGTAGGATCGAAGTTTGCCGTCAAGCTTTTCATGGGCAGCGCCAACTCGGCTATCCAAGTCTTGTTCTGATCGTCAACCTTAACGCGCCGTCGCAATCCGCTCCGCAGGTCGCGTTTTTCTCCCGGAGCAATATCCAGGTCGATCCAGAACCCGTTTGGGCTCACTTCAATCTCTTTGTAGTGCCGCGCACTCGACTCGGGCGGCTGCAGAAAAACCTCGGCGACGTCGCGCTCCCAGAGTTGGTCCCGCCGTCCATTCGGTTCCGCATCGGTGAAGACCGTGATGCCGCGATAACGCGCCAGAAATCTCAAATAAAGAACATCAGGAGACCACAGCAGTCTTACTTCTGATTTTCGCTGCGGGTCGGGGTTATTGCCCTGCCAGTCGCGGTCAAAACGTGTCGCCGCGACGTTGTCCCACGAGGCGCGCGCTGGAAATCCTTCCTCATCGACCTGGCCGGCAAGTTGCAGCGCCGTAGCCGTCTCCGTTTCGCGAGCCGTAGATATCTTTCCAGCCACCACGCAGTGCACCCCGCGCGAGATAAGAAAGTCGCAGCCCAGCATACGCGCAAAAGGAAACGTAGTATGCGGGAAACGCCGCGATGTGCGGAGAATGCCAAGAAGCCGCGGAATCGCCAACAAAAAGCCGTTGCCAAGGGGCAAACCGTTTGCGCACGCTCCCTTTCTCAATCGCGAGGCGAGAAGCGACGACGTGGTAGCATCAAATTGGTCCTTACCAGCCGCCGCTGCGCGTATTCCAGCGGCAATTCCCAAGGAGGGCGGGACATGATTGAGCCTGTTGAAGAGCAAGAGTACGTGTCACGGCCCGAACGGCGCACACCAGAGCATTTCGAATACATCAAGATGCGCATCGACGGCAGTGTCGCGCGTATGACGCTCAACCGTACCGAACACAATCTCCTCAATGAAGCCTTCTTGCGTGAGCTCTCGGACGGATTCGCCTTCGCAGGCCAGAGCCCCGAAGTGAAGCTCGTTGTTCTCGATTCCGCCTGCAAGGTATTTTGCGGCGGCATCGACATCGGCGAGTACACTTCCGAGCGCGTTTTTCAGATGCTCGATGCGTTTTATTCGGCCTTCACCGGCATGTTGGAAGTGGGCAAGCCCGTGCTTTGTGTGGTCAACGGCCCGGCCATCGGCGGTGGCGCGGAACTTGCCGCCTTTGGTGACCTCGTCATTGCCACTCCGAAAGCGCGTTTCGCACAGCCGGAGATTTCCATTGGCGTATTCCCGCCGCTGGCGTCCACAATCCTCCCCTTTCTCGTTGGACCGAAAAGAGCGCTGGAAATTGTCCTGACCGGAGAAGCTCTTGGTGCGGACCGCGCTCTAGAAATGGGTCTTGTAAACCGTCTCGTTCCCGAAGCCAAGCTCGAACAAACCGTAAATGAGTTGATCGAGCGTATCACTGCGCACTCTGGCCCCGTGCTGACCATGGCCAAGAAGGCTATTCTCAGCGGAATGGGGCTTTCGCTGCGCGATGGCATGAAGAACTCCATGAATATTTTCCTCAACGAGTTGTACCGCCTCGAGGATTCTCAAGAGGGGCTCCGTGCGCTGGTCGAAAAGCGCAAACCAAACTGGAAGAACCGCTGAACTCACGCGGCAAAGACGCCGATGTCGCAGACGCTTATGCCGTACATTGACACTCCCAGACCCTCGGCATACACTGAGTTTCCAATTTGCAGGCAAGGGAAGTGGGGAAGGCCGTGAGAATCGGCCGCGGTCCCGCCACTGTAATCGGCTGAATGAGCCGAAAGCCAGACTACCCTCCCGCGCCGCAGAGGCCAGCGCTTTTCGCGAGAAGAAGCGAGGCCAAGAAGCCCCAAGGTATCTCGCGGGGCTTTTTCGTTGTGTAAAAGATGTGCTCTCGCCCGCGGGGATTTGTGCCGACACGGAAACACGCACGAAAAAACATTGTGGCGAGCAGCGCTGGCGCTGCGCTCCTGCTCTTCGCCGCATCTTCGTGCTCCACTCTGCAGGCGCAAACACCGTCTGCGAGCCCGGCCGCAGCACCGGTCTACAAGGATTACGTTGATGAAGTCGGCCGCTCCGTGCGCATCCCGCAGCCTGTGCAGCGCATCGTCTCGCTCGCGCCGAGTCTTACAGAAACCATCTACGCGCTTGGCGTGCAGGATCGCCTCGTCGGAGACACCGATTACTGCGATTATCCCCCCGATGCTCAGAAAAAAACAAAAGTAGGTGGCGCGATCAATCCGAGTCTGGAACAGATCGTATCTCTGCGGCCTGATCTCGTTCTTGTAACCAAACAGTTGAACCTGATCGAGACCGTGCACGCTCTCGATGCTCTGGGCGTCCCTTCCTACGGTACGGATCCTCATACCGTGCAGGAAATCGTCTCCTCGACCGAGAGGCTCGCCGGGGTTCTCGGCGTTCCGGAAACGGGCGCGGCTCTCGGCGCCGATCTCGAACGCCACCTCGCGGACCTTCACCAGCGTCTGAGTGGCCTGCCCCCACGCCGCGTTCTTTTCATCGTTTGGTCAGATCCGCTGATCTCTGTGGGCAAGGGCACTTTTATCGCTGATGCATTGCGGCTCGCGGGCGCGACCTCCATCGTGGACTCTGCGCAAGACTGGCCCCACATGAGTCTTGAGGAAGTGGTCCGCCTGCAGCCGGACTTTCTCGTTTTCGCGGCGTCTCATTCCGATAGCGGACATAATGATTTCGACGTGCTCGCAGAGCGTCCCGGATGGCGCGGTCTTGATGCTGTCCGCAACCGCCGCTTCGCTGTCATCAGCGATGCGGTCAACCGACCCGCGCCGCGAATCGTTTCCGCCATCGAGGATCTCGCGCGGCAATTGCATCCCGAAGCTTTTTCGGCACATCCCGACGACGATAAAGAAAAGAAAATTCTGCCCCCCGCCCAGCCACGACCTTCACTTCACGTACTGGGTTCGTCCATTCGGGTTCCCGCTCACTTGGAGGTCTGCGCTTGCGCCCTTTGACGCTCAGCCGCTTGTTCGCGCACTGCGCGATTCTTTCTGCCATTCTCTTCGTCGTCGTGGTGATAGCGCTCAAGCTCGGCGCTGTACCCGTGTCTCTCTACGGCTTGGGCCACGATCTGCTCCGCGTCCTTTTTCGCCAAACCAGCCAGCTCTCCAGCGAATATCAGCTCATCATTTTCGATATCAGGTTGCCGCGCATTCTGCTTGGAATTTTTGTTGGGGCATCGCTTTCCGTTGCGGGCGCCAGTTTTCAGGCGTTGCTGCGAAATCCTCTGGCGGATCCTTATGTTCTTGGCGTTTCGAGTGGCGCGGCCGTTGGCGCTATCATCGCCCTGATTATTGAGCCGCATCTGGCTCTAGCACCTGCTGTTGCCGCACTCCTGACACCCATCGGTGCTTTTCTTGGCGCGGCGCTCACGGTGACCGCCGTTTATTTCCTCGGCCTTCGCGAAGGTCAAATTGACAGCGCCACTTTGCTCCTCGCCGGTATTATTTCGGCCTCCTTTCTTCAAGCCATCATCATGTTCTTCATGTCCACGCTGACCGGCGGCAACTACCGTGGCATAGCCTTCTGGATGATGGGCGAACTCCAGACTCAGCCGCCGCACATTGTGAGCCTTGTCCTGCGCTTCGGTTTCTTCCTTGCGGCGGCAGCTATCTACACCACTGCCGCTGACCTAAACTTGCTCCTCGCTGGTGAGCAAGAAGCGATGCACCTTGGTGTGGACGTTCGCCGAGTACGTTTAGTAGTCTACATTGCCGCATCTTTGTTAACCGGTTTGGCGGTTTCCGTCAGCGGCGCCATCGGCTACGTTGGCCTCTTGGTGCCCCACGTCATGCGCCTCCTCTTCGGCTCCGATCATCGCATCCTTTTGCCGACGGCTGCGTTTGGCGGTGCCATCGCCGTGGTTGTCGCCGACACGCTCGCCCGCACCGTTGTTTCTCCCTCGGAGCTTCCCGTTGGCGCCATGACCGCTATCGCCGGCGCGCCACTTTTTCTTTACCTCATGCGCCGGAGGCTGGCGTGAGCAGCTACGCCCGCTCCTCTGCTTCTGCCTTGCGTCCTTCGGGAGACGCCGGCAATTTCAACTCCGACATTCGCTTGAGCGTCGAACAGGTCAGCTACGCGTATTCCGCCAATCCAACGCAAGCGCCTCTGTTTACGCTCGAGGCCACAAGCTTTCAGGCGCGTCCCTCAGAAATCGTGGCGATTGTGGGGCCCAACGCCTGCGGTAAATCCACCCTGTTAAAACTGATTGCCGGCGCGTTGGAACCGCTTTCCGGCCGTGTGCTCCTGAACGGCTTCGTCACCCACACGCTTCCGCACCGCACTCGCGGCCAGCGCATCGCCATGGTCCAGCAGGAGAGTCCCTTACTTTTCCCTTCGCGCGCCTGGGAGTTTGTTCTCCAGGGAAGGCATCCCTACGGCCGCACGCTGCGATTCGAAACGGAAGAGGACATCCTCATCGCTCGCAACGCACTTGCGCAAGTCGGCGCGGAACACCTGAGCGACCGCTTGATGGATCAGATCTCCGGCGGCGAGAAGCAACGCGTCATTTTGGCGCGTGCCCTTGCGCAGCAACCACTACTGCTCCTTCTGGATGAGCCCACGCTGCATCTCGATATCGGCGCGCAGGTCGATCTGCTCGAAACGCTGCGCAGGCTTGCATCGGCCAACCGCTACACGGTTGTCGTCGTCACGCACGAACTGAATCTCGCCGGCCAATACGCCGACCAGGTCGCACTTTTTCAAAAGGGCAAATGTCTTCGCGTTGGACCGCCGGCGACCGTCTTCCAGCGCGAATTGCTTGAACAGGTCTTTCAGACGCCTCTCACCGTGGAACTCAGCTCATCGGGCCGTCCGCGTGTGAACATGCCGTCCGAAAGTAAGTAGCAGTTCCATCGTTCACCCAAACGCCACGGCTCCGGCTGCGGCACTTGAATCATCCACAGCGGGCCAACGCGCCCCCCCACAACCACCGCGGACTTCGTGCACGGGAAGACGGTGCGTTCACCTCGGCCAACGCTGGGGCGAACGTGAAAAAGCCGTCGCCGCCGCGCGACTGTAAGGCGGAATAAGGTACTGCTGAGGCCACTGCGGCGCATCGCTCACTGTGCGCGATCTTCCAACAAAGATCGCGTCCGAAGAAAAGGGCAGCGCTACGGGAAGGCCTCGCACCGGCCCCATTGAACTAATGCCAAACGGGGGACGGAACTGCCGCCAAGCCAGGAGACCGGCGAAGTCTGCAGCCCGAGCGATCTCTTCCAAGCGCCAGGCCAACCTTCAACTCCCGCGCGAGAGGGAGCGGAGGAAAACATGACCGCAAACGCTCTACGAAGTGCAGTTTTTCTTCTGTTTTTCATGGCAGTTGCTATTTCCGCAAAAACACAGACTCAATCTTCGGATGCAAATCTGTTTGGCACTCTTCTGGATTCCAGCGGCGCGGCCGTCGGAGGAGTAAACGTCACCGCGCAATGGGAAGGCAACCCAACCGCACAACTCTGGAAGACAACCACTTCCGCCGATGGCGCCTACAGCCTCACGATTCCACCGGGCCGCTATCACGTGTCGTTCGAACGCTCCCCGTTTGTTTCTCGCGATCTCGTTCTTGATCTGGCCCCAGGCCAGCAGCGCAAGCTGGACCTCAGCCTCGACCTCGAGCGCCTCTCCTCCAGCGTGATCGTCACTGCCGAAGCCGAGCCAATACTCGCGGACCAAACCACCGCTCCAGTCTCTGTCATTACAAGAGATGAGATCGACGCTCGGCAATCTGTAGCACTCACCGACGCTCTCCAGTTTTCAACCGGCATCGCCATCGGCCGCACCGGACCCGAGGGTGGCTCTGCTTCTGTTTTTCTCAACGGAGGCAATTCCAATTTCACCAAAGTGCTTGTCGATGGCGTGCCCATAAATCCCCCCGGCAGCGCCGTGGACTTTTCCAGCCTCACGCTCGACAACATCGACAAAGTGGAAATCGTTCGCGGAGCCGAAAGCGCCATCTACGGCACCGATGCTGTTTCCGGAGTTATCCAGCTCTTCACGCATCGTGGTTCCACGCGCACGCCGGTGTTCAGCGTCTTTGGCGAGGGCGGCAGTTTTGCTTCGGGACGCGGCGGCGCGCAACTCAGTGGATTGCTCGGCAAGTTCGACTATTCCGCGGCCGCATCCTATATGGAGACCGATGGCCAGGGCCCCAACGATGATTTTATAGATCGCACCCTTTCCGGCAATTTCGGCTACACCTTCAATGACAGCAACCAGCTCCGCCTCACAATTCGCAATAACACCAGCGATGCCGGCATTCCCGGACAAACGATTTTCACACCACCGAGCCTCTATCAGCGCTACGGTCAGGAAATTTTCAGCGCTGGCGCCCGCTGGGATTTTTCCACCGGCAAACCCTGGCGCCACGAAATCAGCGGCGGCGAATCCCACACCCGCCAGTCCAGCGACAATCCCCTGCAAAGCTTTTACGCCACCGATCCCAACGCGTTCTGTCCGCAGACCAATCCCACTGCCGTCGCAACTGCTGAATTCTGCGATTTTGTCGGTGATAGCCTCTTCCACTACAACCGCGCGAACGTGAGCGCTCAAACAAGCTATTTGCTCTCCAATTTCGGTGTCACCGCGGGCTACCAGTATGAAGTCGAAAATGCTTACCTTTCTTCGATTGATGTAAGCCATGCGCGCCGTAATAATCAGGGCGGGTTTTTGGATTTCCGCTACCGTCCACAACGCCGCGTTTCTCTCAATTTTGGCGGGCGCGCCGAAGCCAACGCCTATTTCGGCACGCGCGTTGTTCCGCGCGCCGGTGGATCATTGGTTGCGCGCTATGGCCGTGGATTTTGGGGCGAAACGCTGTTCCGCGGCTTCTACGGCCAAGGCATCAAGGAGCCGCGTTTCGACCAGATCTATGGAGATAACTTCGGCGACTTTGGCAATCCCGCGCTCAAACCCGAATCCAGCAAGACTTGGACCGCTGGCATCGAGCAAAAGCTGCTCAGTGATCGGATCCGCATATCGGTCGACTACTTCGCCAGCCGCTTCTACAACATCGTGAGTTTTGCCTTCTGCGAACCTCTCACCGCCACCACAAACACTTGCGGTATCACTATTCCCAACGCTCCTCCCAGCTTTGGGTTTTATTTCAACACGGACCGTGCCCGAGCTCGCGGCATCAACCTAACCGGCGAAGCTAGGGTCACTCGCTGGCTCAACCTGGCAGGGAACTACACTTACGACGACAGCCGTGTACTCGAAGCTCCCAGCGCTTTCGATCCTTCGGAGCTTCCCGGAAATCATCTGGCTCGGCGTCCCGTCAATTCCGGTTCGCTCACCATGAACGCCGCCTATCGCCGTTTCGGAATGACGGTTAGCGGCTATTTCACCGGAGTTCGTACCGACTCGGACTTTCTCGGACTCGGCCTCACCAGCAATCCCGGCTACGCGCTCTTCAACATCGCCACGCACTACGACATCGGCTACGGTGTTTCGTTCTACGCTCGCGCGTCCAACCTCTTCAACAAACAATACCAGGATGTCTTGGGCTACCCAGCGCTTGGTCGCGATGTCCAGGCAGGCGTGCGCTACACCTTCAAAGGCAAAAATTAATGCCCGCGCGCGAAACAATTCTCTTTTGCTGGAGCGGCGGCAAAGACAGCGCCATGGCTCTGCACACTCTGCTCCAGCGGAGCGATGTTCACATTGCCGCGCTCCTTACCACCGTCACCGAGGGCTACGAGCGTATCAGCATGCACGGCGTCCGGCGCGATCTTCTTGAGCGGCAGGCCCAATCCATCGGCCTGCCGCTTCATGAAGTGCGCATTCCGCCGCAGTGCGTCAATGCCATCTACGAAGCACGCATGGAAGAAACGCTTCGCTTTCATCTAGCCCAAGGCGTTCGAAGAGTCGCCTTTGGCGATATTTTTCTTGAAGATCTACGCGCCTATCGCGAGAAGAATCTCGCGCGCATCGGCATGACCGCCCTCTTTCCGATCTGGAAGCGCGATACCCGTGAGCTTGTCCGCTCATTTCACGCGCATCGATTCCGCGCCGTCGCCGTCTGCGTGGACAGCAAAGTCCTCGACCCCAGCTTCGCCGGCCGCGAGCTCGACGAATTCTTCTTCCGCGATCTGCCTCCGCACGCCGACCCTTGCGGCGAAAACGGTGAGTTCCACACGTTCGTGTTCGATGGTCCCATTTTTCAATCTCCCATTCCCGTCCGCAACGGAGAAGTCGTCAATCGCGATGGTTTTATTTTTTGCGATTTGTTATCCGAAATGGAGGACGCAAAAATATGAACGGCCAAATCTCCGCGAAAGAAAATCTGCTCTACCGCACTTTGCTCGCGCTAGCCGTGATCGCCATTGCCGCCGCGCTTCGCATTGCGCCGCATCCCTGGAACTTTACTCCTATCGGCGCCACCGCCCTTTTTTCTGGCGCAGTCCTCAAAGACCGCCGTCTCGCCTTCTTCTTTCCTCTGCTCGCCCTTTTCGCAGGCGACGTCTTCGTCGGCTTGCACAAACTAATGCCCGTCGTATACGCCAGCTTCCTCCTGAACGTTGCCATCGGCTTCTGGCTGCGCGATCGCCGCACCATCGCCCGCATCAGCCTCGCCACCCTCCTCGGCGCCCTCCAGTTTTTCCTAGTCACCAATTTTGCCGTCTGGGCCTTTGGCCTTTCCTATCCGCGCAACAGCGCAGGCTTGCTCGCCTGCTACGCCGCGGGCATCCCCTTCTTCTGGAGCACCCTCACCGGAGATCCGTTCTACGCCGTCCTCCTCTTCGGCGGCATCGCACTCGCGGAGCGCCTCTTCCCCGCATTCCGCGAACCGGCGTTCGACGCCTCGCGCCATAAATGCTAGGGGGAGAGTTCACCCTCATGGCTGTCTGAGACACGACTTTCGCATTGACAGAATATAGTTTCTAGGGTATAGTATCTCTTGGGTAATACTAAAACTTACCTGTTTCCTCGAGCGTGCTTTCAACCTAAATCCCTTATTCGCAATATTTACGGAACCGGCCGCGTCTTGCACAATTCGGGGAAAACAAGCTCTTTAAAATCAACACCTACCAACGCGCTCCGCAAATGTTGATCTAAAATGAGTTACGCGAGAACTAAGTTCTTTAGAATCAACGTTTACAAAAATTAGGGGTGGGTAGCGGTTATCGTTAACCAATGCAATGGCCGACTCGGCGGGGACACCTGAGTTGATCAGCAAGTCTTTCCCCGTCGCTCGCTAAGAAGCCAAACAGTTAAAACTCCCGGGGGCTGAGGGCAAATTCAGATAGGACCGGCGCGGCCGGCGCGGTATGCCGGTACAATCGCGCGTGGCCCTGGTGCTATAATTCCCGCTCCAGTATGTCGAAATCAACCACAGAATCGGCCATTGCACCTGAAGTCCTCGCGAAATACGAGACCGTCATCGGCCTGGAAGTCCACGTCCAGCTTTTGACGAACTCCAAAATTTTCTGCGGCTGTTCAACGCACTTCGGCGATCCGCCCAATACGAATGTCTGCCCGGTCTGCCTCGGCCTGCCCGGCACTCTGCCGATTCTGAACAAGCGCGCCGTCGAACTGGCAATGCGCGCCTCGCTCGCGCTGAACTGCACGGTCCACGAGCATTCGCGCTTCGCCCGCAAAAATTATTTCTATCCCGATCTGCCCAAGGGCTACCAAATCTCGCAATACGAACTGCCGCTCGCGACCAACGGCTGGCTTGAGATCGACCACCATGGCGAAAAAAAGCGCATCGGAATCACGCGCCTGCATCTCGAAGAAGACGCCGCCAAGAATCTGCACGAAGGCTTCTCCGAATCCGCCACCAAAGCCTACATTGATTACAACCGCTGCGGCACGCCTCTCAGCGAAATTGTTTCCGAGCCGGATATGCGCGCTCCCGAAGAGGCCTACGCTTATCTCACCACTCTTCGTCAGATCATGCTCTACACCGGCATCAGCGACTGCAATATGGAAGAAGGTTCGCTCCGCTGCGATGCCAACGTCAGCGTGCGCCTTCGCGGCACAAAAGAATTCGGCACAAAAGTCGAAGTAAAAAACCTCAACTCCTTCCGCTTTTTGCAAAAAGCTCTCGAGTACGAAGTCGAGCGCCACATCGGCGTCCTCGAATCCGGCGGCCGCATTTTTCAGGAAACGCGCCTCTGGAACCAGGATGAATCCTGCACCGTCTCCATGCGCTCCAAAGAAAAAGCCCACGATTACCGCTATTTCCCCGAGCCCGATTTGCTTCCCGTTCACGTCAGCGACGCGTGGCGCGACGAAGTGCGCCGTAGCCTGCCTGAACTCCCGGAAGCCAAGCGCGCCCGCTTCATCGCTACATATGGAATCTCAAAAGACGAGGCTTATGTCCTAACAAATGGGCAACAATACGCCGACTTCTTCGAGACAACAGTTAGGAACAGGGCAGATCCAAAGGAAACCGCTGCCTGGATGCAAAGGCTAAGTGCGCTTGCTGAGAAGACTGTGCATGCTCAAGAAATAGTCGCCGAAAGATTCGGCAATGTAGCCGCGACTCATTTCGCCGAATTGATTGGACTCGTAGGAAAAGGAAACATCACGGCTAACAATGCCAGAACCGTTCTTGCGGAGATGTTTGAGACTGGCAGACCGCCCGCCGAGATCGTGGCTGCGAAGGGCTTTGCGCAAATCAATGACAGCTCTGCCATCGAAGAAGCCGCCCGCGAAGTGATCGAGAAGAATCCCGACAACGTCGCAAAGTTCAAGTCCGGCAACGAAGGCGTCTTCAAGTTTTTCGTAGGCCAGGTCATGCGCGCCACGCGCGGCCAAGCCAACCCCCAGGCTGTCAACGACATTTTGCGGAAGCTCCTCTCTTGACCGGTTGTGGGCCTGCTGTGGACTTACTGTAGGTGCCGGGCTTTAGCCCGGCCCCTTTTTTTGCTTTTGACTTTACTCGCGGCGTAGGCTCTATCTAATTGCCACGACGGAGGATTCCCACATGCTCAAAGTAGGCGACAAAGCCCCCGCATTTCGCTTAAAGAACGACGCGGGCAACGACGTCTCTCTCTCCGACTACCTCGGCAAGCGCGTCGTGCTATTTTTCTATCCGAAGGCCAACACTTCCGGCTGAACGATTGAAGCGTCCGAGTTTCGTGACGCAAAAAAACAGTTCGATAAGCTTGGCGTGGTCATCCTCGGCATGAGCGGCGACTCCGTCAAAGCCCAAGCCAGCTTCAAAGCCAAGCAAAAACTCAACTTCGAACTTCTCAGCGATTCCGATCTCAAAACGATCGAAGCCTACGGCTCGCGCCGCATGAAGAAATTCCTCGGCAAATCGTTTCTTGGAATTGTGCGAAGCACGTTCTTGATCGGTCTGGACGGCAAGCTCGAACACATCTGGGACAACGTCAAAGCCAAAGGCCATCCAGCCGAGGTTCTCGCGGAAGTTTCGAAAAAATAATCGCCGCAGATTGCGATATCAGAGATGAAAAATGAAGTCTTCCGATCCCGTCGAAGCAGGCTCGATCAGAAGATTGTCGATTAAGCGAGTCTTGCCGATAAACACCGCGAGCACCGCATAACTCGGCCGCGCCACTCGCACCACCGTCTCAAACGTGTCCGCGCTCACAATCTCTGCGTAATCGACGTTAGCAAGCGGTTCGGCCTCGATAATCCGCCGCATGACAGTCTGCAATTGCATGGCATCGCGCACGCCAGCCGATAACTCGTTTCGCGCAGCTACAAGCGCACGGTGTAGAACGGTCGCGGCCTTACGTTCCTCGGCGCTCAAATACGCATTGCGCGAAGAAAGCGCCAGTCCATCCGCCTCCCGCACCACCGAGCAAACCACAATCTCCGCATCCAGATTTAAATCGCGCGCCATCTCGCTGATAATTCGCACCTGCTGCGCATCTTTTCTTCCAAAGTACGCAAAATGTGGCTGCACAATCTCAAACAATTTCAAAACAACGGTCGACACGCCGCGAAAATGTCCCGGCCGCGAACGCCCCTCCAGCCGTTCGCTGATGCCCTCGACATTGACGTAAGTCCGAAATCCATCCGGATATACATCCGCGGCCTCAGGCGCAAACAATGCGTCAACGCCCACAGTCGCAAGCTTCTCCGCATCCTTCTCGAGGTCCCGCGGATACTTCTTGTAGTCTTCCTTGGGCCCAAACTGTTTCGGATTCACGAACACCGACGCAATCACCCGCGAACATTCTTGCCGCGCGCGCTTTACCAGCGCTGTATGTCCTTCATGCAGCGCGCCCATCGTTGGCACGAGTCCGATCACACGGCCTTCGGCACGCGCTCCACGCGCGTATTCTTTCATCCAGGCTATTGTTCGGATTATTTCCACAGAAAGGTAGTGCGTCTCACAGATTTACACGGTCATAACTCACGCGCTCGCCGCCGTCGCGCGTTCACGATAATAATGCATCAAGTCCGTCAAAATCGGCTGCGCCCCAAGCTGCCGCAGCAGCGTCGTAATCTGCCCGCGGTGGTACGTCCCATGATTCACCACATGCTGCATCGATTGCCACAGCGGATTCTTATACACGCCAAATTTCAGCGTCTTGTATTCCATCACGCTATTCAAATCTGTCTGCGTCAGCTTCCCGACGAACGCAAGCAGCCGCGCTTCCTGCTCTGCCCACTTTGTACGCAAGCTCTCCACATCACTGCACTCCAAAACATCGGGCAACGACGCCGGCGAGCGCCCCTGAAACCGCTCCAGCCAAATCCATTCCGCTCCGCAGATGTGCGCCAGCGTGTCCCGCACCGACCCAAAGCTCGACCCCATCGGCTTCGTGAACTGCTCGCTCGTCAAATTCGCCGCCGCATCGAGCGCTCGATGATTCGCCCAAGCATTGTAATCATACAGCGCGCGCATCTCTTCCGGCGTCATCTCAACCTCCACCTGCAAAACTTGTGTGTAATTGTCATTCCGAGCGTAGCGAGGAATCTGCTTTTCGTTTCTCGATTCTCGCTCCTACCAATCGCCGTCACTGTTGACCGGCGCCTCTTTCTCTTCTTTCGCCGTTTGCGTCGCGTGATACGACTCCCCATCCGAAGGAAACGTCCCTCCGCGCACATCCTCGCAATATTCCCGCGCCGCTTTCGCAATCATCTCTCCGACGTTCGCATATTGCCGCGCGAATTTCGGCGTCTTGCCAAACGTCAGCCCCAGCAAATCATGAATCACCAGAATCTGCCCGTCGCAGTCCGGTCCCCCGCCAATTCCGATCGTGGGAATCCGCAGCTCGCGCGTGACCTGTGCCGCCAACTCTCGCGGTACGGCTTCGAGCACAACTGCAAACGCTCCCGCCGCTTCCACGGCACGCGCATCCCGCAACAACTGCTCCGCAGCATCCACAGTTTTGCCCTGCACGCGAAACCCACCCAGCGCATTGAGCGACTGCGGCGTCAACCCCACATGCCCCATCACCGGAATTTCCGCTTCCGTCAGCCGCACAATCAATTCCAGCCGTCGCTCTCCGCCTTCTACTTTCACCGCTTCTGCGCCCGCGTCTTTCACAAACCGCATCGCATTCCGCACCGACTCCGCGATGTCGCTGTGAAAGCTGCCGTACGGCATGTCCGCCACCACCAGCGCCCGCCGCGTCCCGCGCCGTACTGCCCGCGTATGATGCAGCATCTCCTCGATCGAAACTGGCAGCGTGCTCTCATAACCAAGCACCACCATCCCGACCGAATCGCCCACCAGCAGCACATCGACGCCCGCTTCATCCAAGAGACGCGCCGTCGGGTAGTCGTACGCCGTCAAACAAGTAATTTTCTGCGAAGTGGAATGGGAACCCGCAGCCCAGGACTTCCGCTGCAGCAAATCGGGCACAGTAATCTTGCCATTGCCCGCGTTAGGAACAACGCTCATGCCGGCCTCCGGTGCCGCTCCCTAAACGCAGGATACAGCCCTGTACCTCACCTTTGCGAAGAATACCAAATTCCCCTTCACTTGACCACAACTTCGAACCTTGAGCAGCGAGCGAGTTTCCGATTGTGCGACTTACCCACCTCTCTGAAAGCGAATTGGTCTAAAATGTGCGCGGTCGTCGACCCCAAATGGGCGAGCGAAAGAAGAATATCAGTGCGCGGAGCCCGAAGTAGGGGAGGGCGTGTCCTCAACCCTGGAGAAGACGCTGTGTTTGTTGCCGTCTACTTGATTCTTGTCACCATTCTGGTCGCTACGCTGAAGATCAAAGATGACAAACGAGCGATACCTAATCGCTTCTTATTTTGCGTGCGCCGCCATCGCTGTCGGGCTGGGGGCCATTGCGTATCTGTTTCTTCGGCGTCCCTTCGATGGCGTCGCCGACGCAGCCTCGGGTAAGCGCTTATCCTCAATGCTGAAGAGACTACTTCCCTGGGGACTGCTGCTCCCGGCTCTGTTGGGATTTGTCTCCGTCTCCTATCAGGGCTGCAATCGAACTACTTACCAGGAGATTATTCAAAACCGGAGTTACCTCGTCGAGAAGAATCAGGAACAGATTTCTTCGATCTTGTTCTACATCCTCGTCGCAATCGTGTTCTGGGATGCCATCGTCCTTCTCATCTTGAAGTATGCGCAGAACGGTCGAGACGAGTCACAAATCCCCCAAGTGGAAGATTAACGTGCAAATCGGGACACTGACCCTCAACCGAAATTTGATTGTAGCCCAGTTCTGTGCTGACCCGTCAGCGCGGGCTCCCTATCTAAAATCCCGGCGGCCGCTCGCCCGCAACGCCAAATGCCTTCTCCAGCGCGAGTCCAGCTTGCGCAACCGTTCCTTCCTCAAATAGTGGCCCGATGAGGGTCACTCCATGCGGCACGCGTCTAGGAGGAGAAAATTTCGGCAGCGGCCGGCTTGGGTCAGGCGCCCAGTCCGTGCGTGCCTCGGTTACCTCGACGAATCCCGCACGCAACGTCAGCGAAGGATGGCCGGTGAAATTCGTGATCGTCAGCATCTCATCGCGCAGCGAGGGCACTAGCAGCAAATCTACCTGAGAAAACACGCGCGCCATTTCCATCGCTACTTTTCGCCTGAGACGGTCTGTCTGCACAAAATCAACCGCCGAAAGAAATCGCGACTGCCGGAAAATATTCGGCCACGCGTCGTACGTTTGCACCTTCAACTGATCTACCGCGTGATTCAGCGTAATCTCTTCGAACGCCGCTGCTCCTTCTGCAAACAATATTAAGTTCAGCGAATCGTAAGGCCAGTCGGGAATGCTCACCTCCACCGGAATCATCCCCACTTTTCGAACTGTTTCCAGAGCCGCGCGATCCACTTCCGTCGCAGGATTTTCTTTCATCCACGTGGGGAAATACCCGACACGCAGTCCTTTCACCTTCGCGCCAGCGTCAAAATCGAGCCGGCTGGGCACACTCGAAACGTCGTCGGCATCCGGTCCGGAAATCGCCTGCAACACCAGCATGGCGTCCTCAACGCTCCGCGTCATCGGCCCGAGCTTATCGAGCGACCAGCACAGCGTCATCGCTCCGGTTCGCGCCACTCGACCATACGTCGGCCGCAATCCAGTCAATCCGCAGCGCATGCTCGGACCAACAATACTCCCTCCTGTCTCGCTCCCAATCGCAAACGCGACCAAACCCGCAGCCGTCGCTGAGCCCGGCCCCGCGCTCGAGCCCGACGATCCCTCTTCCAGGAGCCACGGATTCATGGTCTGCCCGCCAAACCAAATATCGTTTAGCGCCAGTGCGCCCAAACTCAGTTTTGCGACAAGCACCGCACCCGCATCGTGCAGCCGCTTCACTACTACCGCATTATTTGCAGGCACGCGATCGCGAAACGGCTCCGCGCCCCAAGTCGTCGCGATTCCCGCCGTATCCAGCAAATCTTTCGCGCCCCACGGAATCCCGTGCAGCGGCCCGCGATATTTTCCCGCAGCAATCTCTGCGTCAGCCTTCTTCGCCTGCGCCAAAGCCAGATCGCTTGTCAACGTAATCACGCACCGCAACTTCCCGTTGAATCTCTCCAGCCTTTCCAAATAAATCTTCGTCAACCGCTCCGAAGTAATTTTCCGCATCTCGATCCACTGAGAAAGTTTCCACACCGGCGCAAACGCAATGTCCTCATCCCAGCCCGGCAGAGTCCCCGCATCATTCGAACTGCGCACAAATCGCTCGTGTTCCGGCCCGCGCTTCTGTCCCGGCAAAATCGGATCCCACTTCGAGTACGGTGCTACCTCCGCATCGATCGCCACTTTGTGCGGTCCCACGCGCCGCTCATACAGCGCCGCCATATTCCCGCGCCAGCTTGCGGCCACCATCTCGCGATCCGCCAAACTCATCTCCACCTGCACCACCTTCTCTGCCTCGGCAAATGTACCCGGTGACACTGCCGGCCCCACCGCCGGCCCCGTCCCAAACGCCGGAGGAGTACCCGCCGGCGGCTCGCCAGGTTTCTGCTGTTGCGTCCGCGCGACCGCCGCGCCAACTAGCCCCAGCGAAGTCTCCGTCAAAAATTCCCGCCGCGTTTTTGTCATGTCCCCTCCGGCCCGTATTCTATCCACGGATCAACCACGAATCGTATGTGGTACCGATGTTCGCACAACCCCAGGCAGAGACTCCCTTTTCTCTATTTTCTTCTGGCATCTTTCTCGCCTGCCTATTAGCATCACGCCGGCCTTAGAGGAGGTTTCGTGAAGACGCACCGTCATCTCAGTCTCAAGAGAAAATCTCTTTCAAATGTCTTGCTCTTCGTCCTCGCCCTCACAGTCGTTCCGCTCACTCTTTCTCAAACTCCCTCCGCCACTGCTCCTCTCGATGACGCGGCAGTCCGTCAGCGCGCCGATGCTCTCCTCAGACAAATGACTCTCGACGAAAAAATCGGCCAGCTCAGCCAGCTCTTCGATTTCCGCAAAGAGCAAGCCACCGACGACGCCGTAGCGAAAGGCCAGCTGGGCTCGCTGCTCTTCGTCACCGATCCCGCCGAAATCAACCGCCTCCAGCACCTGGCCGTAGATCAAACCCGCCTCCACATTCCTCTAATCTTTGGCTTCGACGTCATTCATGGCTTCCGCACCATTTTCCCTGTCCCCATAGCCATGGCCGCTTCCTGGGATCCCTCCGCCGCAACTAAAGCACAAACCATTGCCGCCAAAGAAGCTCGCTCCGTCGGAATCGACTGGGCCTTCGCGCCCATGCTGGACATCGCGCGCGATCCACGCTGGGGCCGCATCGTCGAAGGCGCCGGCGAAGATCCCTATCTCGGCTCCGCCATGGCCGCCGCGCAAGTCCGCGGCTTTCAGGGCGACTACATTGGCTCGCCCGATCACATCCTCGCCTGCATGAAACATTTTGCCGGCTATGGCGCCGCCGTCGGCGGCCGCGATTACGACGAAGCCTTCATTCCCGAAACTCTTCTCTACAATGTCTACCTGAAGCCCTTTCACGCTGCGGTTAAAGCTGGGATCGGCTCTGCCATGAGCGCCTATCTCGATTTGAACGACGTCCCCGCCACCGGCAATCGCTGGCTTCTCCACGATGTTCTGCGCGACGACTGGAAGTTCACAGGCTTCGTCGTCAGCGACGCGAATTCCGTGAAGAGCCTGCAAAATCACGGTTACGCCAAAGATGTCTACGAATCCGCGCTCTACGCCTTCAACGCGGGCGTAAACATGGAGATGGCCCTCGGTTTCACCGCCTACTCGAAGAGCCTGGCAATGGCCGTCGAACGCAAACAAATCACCGTTCAGCAGATTGAAGACGCCGCCCGCCCCATTCTCGAAATGAAAATCCGTCTCGGTCTCTTCGAACATCCCTACGTCGATGAAGCCCGCGCCCGCCAGGTTCTCGCCTCGCCGGAACATCGCATCGCCTCTCGCCTCGCCGCCGAACGCACCGCCGTCCTCTTGCGCAACGAAGGCAGCCTTCTCCCGCTCAAGAAAAACGCTTACAAAAAGATCGCCGTCCTCGGTCCTCTCGCCGATTCGCAAGTTGACACATTGGGCTCCTGGGTCTTCCAGCAAGATCTGGCGGAGACAATCACCGTCCTCGCGGGCCTGCGCAATAAACTTGGCGCGCAAGCCGAACTCAGCTACGCGCCAGGGGTCCAAATCCGCCGCAAGATTCCATCGTTTTTCGACGCCATCTTTAATTTGAAGTCGCAACCAGTCTGGACTCCCGAGCAATCGAAGGACGAAATGTCCAAAGCTGTCACGCTCGCCAATTCCTCCGACCTCACCATTCTCGTTCTCGGTGAAGCGCAGAACATGAGTGGTGAAGCCGCCTCGCGAGAATCTCTGGACCTCCCCGGTGACGAAGAAAACCTTCTCGAAGCCGTAGCTGCAACCGGCAAACCCATCGTTCTCGTCCTTCTCAACGGCCGCCCGCTCAATATCAAATGGGCCGCCGAGCACGTTCTCGCGATCCTCGACGCCTGGTACCCCGGCACGCAAGGCGGCAACGCCGTCGCCAATCTTCTCTTCGGCGACGCTATCCCCGGCGGTAAGCTTCCCATCACGTGGCCGCGCGACGTCGGTCAGATCCCGATCTACTACGCGCACAACACCACCCAAGCCCCGGAAAATCAAGGCAAGCGCTACTGGGATGAGGAGAGCACGCCACTCTATCCCTTCGGTTACGGGCTCAGCTATTCCAATTTCACTTTTTCAAATCTCAAGCTCAGCCGCAGCGAAATCACGCCCGGCGAATCCATCGACGTGAGCGTCGACGTCGAAAACACCGACGCCTCCGCGGCTGACGAAGTCGCCCAGCTCTACATTCATCAACAATACGGCAGCGCGTCGCGCCCGGTGCGCGAACTCAAAGGGTTCGAACGCATCACCCTCGCCGCGCACGAAAAAAAGACTGTTCATTTTTCGCTTGGAAATGACGAACTGACTTACTGGAGCAAGGCGACAAAATCCTGGGTTGAAGAGCCCGCCGCCTTCGACGTTTGGGTTGGCCCTGATTCGAACGCCTCTCTTCACGCCAACTTCAACATCAGGCACTAACGCAACATTACTCACAAAAAGGAAGAAGCTCGCGGTGCATTTTCCGCACCACGCGCTTTTGCTTCTCGAACTGTAACGCGCGCTCTAGTTCGCTGGAACGTGCCGCACCGGCGACGCCTGTGATCCCGGTCCAGGTTCCGGCACTGGCTTCGGCATCTCCGCGTCTTTGAATCGCGGCACCATCTCGTCGGCCATCGCCAACGCGTACACCGCCGAAGCAATCTCCACGGCGCCTTCTCTCACGTCCTCTTCGTAAATCCGCTCATAGGTATCCAGATTTGTGTGATGCGTATACGTACCATAGTCAAACGGGTCCTGCGCCAATCCAATTCCCGGCAATCCGGCATTGTTAAACGACGTGCTGTCCGTCCCGCCGGTTCTCCGGCTGTCCGACGCAATCGCTCCCATGAATCCCCAATCCCCAAACGGCATCATCGCTTCGCGTACCATGTCCGCCGCACCCGCCGGCCCAAACACACCAGCTCCTCGCGGCTTCCCCGTCCCCGAATCGATGTTGAAGTACGCATCCAATTTCGCATACTCCGGCTTCGGGCTTTCAAAACTTCCAAAGTGTTGCTGCACGTATGCCAGCGATCCGAGCAACCCTTCTTCCTCTCCACTCCAAAGCGCCACGCGAATGGTTCGACGCGGCTTCACATGCAGCGCCGCCAAAATCCGCACGGCCTCCAGCATCATCGAAGAACCGATCCCATTGTCGGTGGCGCCCGTCGCGTCATGCCACGAGTCGTAATGTCCGCCCAGCATAACAATTTCATCCTTCTTGTCCGTGCCGGTAATTTCTCCAATCGCATTGAACGCCGTCGTGCCCTCCGGATATTCCTTGTTCTGAATATTGACGCGCAGCGTCAGCGCCGTCCCATCTAAAATGAAGCGCCATATCCTCCCATAGTCCTCATTGCGCATCACCAGCGTTGGCACAGCCCTCGTCCAATCGTAAGTTCCATTCTGTTGCGCGATGATGATTCCGTGCGATCGCCCCGCATCGTTAATCCGCACGAGCGCCCCGTTGTCCACCAAGAACTGATCCACCTGCCGCGAAACTTCCTGCCGCGTAAGCTGCCCTTCAGGCAGTTTCGGCTGCTCGGGAAAACGGAACGGACGCGGATTCTTCGTATCGAACCGTGACTTCCATTCGTCCTCGGGCCGCCGCATCGGCGATGGGTTCATCTCCTCCGGCACATCTACGTGCCTCCCCACCATCACGATTGCTCCTCGAACTTTATCTTTCATCGCATTCAAATACGTATCAAGCTCCGCCTGTGTCGGTTGCTTAGGCTCCGCTGGCTTCGCGGCTGTCGGCATCGGTGGCGCAGCCCATTTCGGTTCCGGTGGCGGCGGCGTGCCTCCGAAGAAGTTAAATCCAGCGCCGGTCGGCGGCGCCAACCCCGGCGGCTGCAGAATTACCACCTGCGCCGTCACGACTCCGTTCGTGCTCGGCGTCCACGCCAGTGGCTTGACCATCAATTGCCCATGGAACGGCGTAACCGCCTCCGCCAATAGCTCTGTGTTTTCCCAGCCCGGGACGGGCGTTGCCGCGCTCGGCGGCTGAAAAGTCCACGGCTCCAAATGGGTGTTCAGCAATCCCCACGACGTCATTGTTTTCACGGCCCAGTCATCCGCCGCTTTGAGATTCGGCGTGCCCGTCACGCGCGGCCCATACACATCCGCGATCTCATGGATGATCCACATAATCTTTGAATTGTTCGTCTCTTCCGCGCGGATCAGCGTGTACATTTCGGAAAGTCCTGGAGCCTGCGCTGTTATCGGCATCGCCGCCAGCAGAAAAAAACAAATCATACAAGCACACAATTTCCCCACGGTCTCTCCCCCAATATCTCTGAATCTAGACGCCTCTAAATTGCAATGTCCACGAATATCACCGGACATATTGAGATTGCGTCGCAAGGTCGCACGTCAATATACGCTCGTAGGCTCCCGCAGGCAATGCGCAGCAGCTTTTCTAAGCTGAGCATGTTAGCGATTGGATGATACGATCCCATAGGGGAGGGGCTTGCGTCTCCCGAATGACCTACGTCACAGCTCTCACTCTTGCAAGTACGCGCCAATCTATTTCGCTGATTTCAACTCAATGCTCACCAAATTCCGCACCCAGCGCGCTGGCCGCTTGTCCTCCGTCACAACTAGCTTGAAAGGTCCGGATTTCGCGTCGAGCAGCGCACCGTTCATCGTGTCGGCAACGATCACTTCGCCAGAGTGAAAAGCCGGATCAGCTTCTGCGAGCGCGATCACCGCAACATAACCGTCCGATCCCGTCGCAACGATATACGCGCTTAACGCCGCGCCGCGCAGGCCGTGCCCCAGCGGCGCTCCCATCTTTGCGAGTACATCTGCCAAGCGCACTCCGGCATACGATTCGTCAGCCTTCGAATGCTCGTTGTGCACCGTTACCGTCGTGCGGGGCATAGCTTTCAAGTCGGCGACCTTCAGCACCAAGTCTTCGTGATACGCATGCGCCGAAATTCGCAACTCATCTTTCGCCGACGTAGAACTCGACGCCTGCGTACTCGGCGTCGCCGCTGCCTGCTGCGCGAAAGCCTCGCACGGAATAAGGAAAACGGTAGCCACCAAAACAATAAGCACAGCGCAAAGCAAGACGAACCTGCTCTTTTGTGATTTCATGCCGTAAGCATATCGCGTAAGCCGCTGTGAGTCAGCACTGACGAGTTCGTTCGACCGCGTGTCAGAGCTAGCACGCCGCCGCGCGTGCCCGTTGCGTTCGTTTGAAATCTCCATTTTTCACTTTCCCTTCTTTGTCCCATCCTCCAATCTTCAACGCCACGCCCATGCACGCGTCGCGCACTTCATCCGCATGCCCGCGGTCAGCTATACATCCGCGCATAATTAGCAGGACATAAGATAGGTACATCTGGCATACTCCTGGAAGGAGGTGCCATGGTTCCACGAATTCTTTCCTTACACCCG
>Ga0209448_10000035_pt1 | contig 48717 bp, 43 predicted proteins | sample BogFormECP14_OM2_FD_188245 | JGI IMG/M metagenome (GOLD analysis project Ga0209448, IMG submission 188245) | Bog forest soil microbial communities from Calvert Island, British Columbia, Canada - ECP14_OM2 (SPAdes) (version 2) | ecosystem: Environmental > Aquatic > Freshwater > Wetlands > Bog ... | reverse complement strand
AAATGGTCGAGGAGTTCGGCGGAATACACAGGTCGATTGTAATGCTCCAGTCGCCGGGACGGGGCAAAGCCCCGTCACCACACGGGCTCAGGGCTCGCAGCTCACTTCCCGGCAACACCAGATTTTCCGCTATCTCTACAATAAGGACATGCTCGACTCATACCATCCACGACGGATTGCCTGCCTACAACCGAGCGCGACGGTGATTCTCGCCAGCGTGGGCGAATTGGACCGTGTTGTGGCGTGTACAAAATACTGCGTCGATGTGGTTCCGGAATTGCGGGAAGACGCGCGAAAAGACTCGGCGAACGGCAAGCGACGCGTCATCGTTGCCGACTCCTGGACATCGAAGGCCAGCGAGATTCTCGCCGCCCAGCCTGATCTCGTAATCGCTGCCGTTCCTTATCAGGAAGCTGCGGTCACGGAGATCCTTAAGGCAGGCATTCGCTTTCTCGGGCTGGCTCCGCGCACGCTCGCCGACATCTATACCGACATCGCGCTGATCTCCGCTTCGGTCGGAGCCGGCGAGCGCGGCGCGAGAGTGATCTCCGACATGCAAGCGGCCATCGAAGCGGTGCGACGGCAGACCGCAAGCCTTCCCAGAAAGCGCGTCTTCTCGGAAGAGTGGGGAAAGCCGATCATCGCGTCGCAGCCGTGGGTAGCGGAACTGGTCGAAGCAGCCGGAGGCGAATTCCTGGGCAAGCCGGGATCGCAGTGTTCCGCCGATGAGATCGCTCGCCTGGACCCGGAAGTCATCATCGCGGCATGGTGCGGCGCCGGAGATCGAGTGCCACTCGCGCGAATTATCTCCGCTTCCACCTCCGAAAGAGGCTGGTCGGAGACTACCGCAGTGCGGAATTCGCAGGTCTACTGTATCTCCGATGAACTCCTGAACACGCCCGCGCCCACGCTGGTCGCGGGCTTACGCGCGCTGGCGGGTGCGATTCATCCCGCGGTATTCGGTCCGCAGCGGGGACTGCGTTCCGTTACGCAAGTACCGCAGCCGCCATTACCTGCAGCGAAGATCAAAGGCGACCGCTTGGTTTAGGATGATCATCATGACCACCACCTCCAACGCCAGCAAGAGCGACGAAGTGCGCAACGCAATCGACCGCCTGCATTCCCAAGGGCGCACGGCGGATCAACTGATGGCAGGCATCACCGACCTGCTGAACGAACAAATGCTGAAGTACAACTGGGTGGGTTTCTACATGCTGGAAACGGGAGCGAATCCACCCGTGCTGGTGCTGGGACACTACCGGGGAGCGATGACGCCGCACACCCGCATTCCTTTGAACCAAGGCATTTGCGGCGCGGCTGCCTCTTCGGGGAAGACAGTGGTGGTGGATGACGTACACAAGGATTCACGCTATCTTGCCTGCTCGCTGGAAACCAAGTCGGAGATCGTGGTTCCGGTCTTTGTGCACGGCGAGGTAGCGGGCGAACTCGATATTGACAGTCACTTTCCCGCGGCATTCGGCGACGAAGACCGCAAACTGATTGAATATTGCGCTCAGCTTGTCGGCAAGCGACTGGAGAGCGCGTAAAGCAAGCTCAGCTTCTAGCTTCTGGCTGCTAGCTACTGGCAATCCTCCGCCACAGCCAGCTTGCTAGAAGCCAGAAGCTAGGAGCCAGAAGCCAGAAGCCTTCTAACCCATGAAACGAGTTGTAGCCGCGCTGATTGTGAAAGATGGCTTGATCCTCGCTTGTCAGAGGACGCGGCACCAGCCCATGCCGCTGAAATGGGAATTTCCTGGAGGCAAGATCGAAGAAGGCGAACAGCCTCGCGATGCCATGCGCCGCGAACTGGAAGAAGAACTGGGGGTGGTGGCGGAGATCGGCGTAGAAGTCGCTCGCATCGTCCATGAATATCCGGGAGGCGGATCGGTGGAACTCCGATTCTTCGAAGTGCGGAAATATCAGGGTGAAATTGAGAATCGAATTTTTCGGGAAATCCGCTGGGTGACGCGGAAAGAGCTGCTCACGCTGGATTTTCTCGAGGCCGACTTGGGGCTGGTGAACGATCTGGCGGCGGGAAAGATTATTTGAGACACGGCCTAACCGGTCCCGCCGCGCACTTGCCCATACACATAGAGCACGGTTAGTCCAATCATAATTACGGTCGTTGCCCAGGCGATGATGTTGAAGGTGCGCTTGTTTACAAATTCGCCCATCAGTTCTTTCTTGTTGATCAGCAACAACATGAAAATCAGCACGAAGGGCAAGACTGCGCCGTTGACCACTTGCGAAAATACGGCGATCTTGATCAGCGGAAGTCCGGGTATCAGGACCACAGCTGCGCCGGCAACGATGAGCGCGGTATAGAGCCAGTAAAACGCGGGAGCTTCGGAAAACTTGCGTTCCACGCCTGACTCGAAGCCCAAGCCTTCACAAACCGTGTAAGCCGTGGAAAGGGGAAGAATCGACGCCGCAAACAACGATGCATTGAAAAGCCCGAGCGCAAACAGGATATATGCCCAGTCGCCCGCCAACGGACGCAAGGCCTGAGCGGCATCGGCGGCATCGCGAATGTCACGATTGCCATGCAGGTAGAGCGTGGCCGCGCAGGCCACGATGATGAACCACGCCACCACATCGGTAAAGATGCAGCCCACAATCACGTCAAGCCTCGAAGTTGCGTACTGGCGTCGAGTGACCCCTTTTTCAACGATCGATGACTGCAGATAGAACTGCATCCAGGGTGCGATCGTCGTTCCAACCACGCCAATCACCATGTAGAGGTAAGGACCATGGCTGAAGGCCGCCACGGGGGGAGGCTTTATCGTCGCCTTCATTGCCTCAATCCACGCCGGCTTGGACAGCACTCCGGCGAATATGTATGTGACGTAGAAGAACGAAGCTGCCAGGAACACCTTCTCAACGCTCTTGTACTGCCCTTTGACGGCGATGAGCCAGACGATCACGGCGCAGATCGGCACCGCGATGTACTTGGGGACTCCGAACAGCCCCATGCTTCCCGCAATGCCGACAAATTCGCCCACGACGTTCCCGAAATTTGTAATCAAAATGCCGATCATCATGAGGAAGGTAATCCGCAGGCCATATTCTTCTCGGATCAGATCGCTCAGGCCCTTGCCAGTCACCGCTCCCATGCGGGCGCACATCTCCTGCACTACGATCAGGGCGATTGTAGTCGGGATCATCGTCCACAAGAGCATGTAGCCGAACTGCGCGCCGGCCTGCGAATAGGTCAAGATGCCGTTGGCATCGTTGTCGACATTCGCGGTAATGAAGCCCGGTCCTACGACGGCAAAAAACAGCAGGAGCCGGAACTTCCAATTTCGCAGGAATTTCATGCGTACAGACCACAGGGACGATCAAATTGGCGAAACAGAACGAACAGAATAAATGCTGAACGCGATATCTGGATAGGTGAATCTGCGAAACTGCGAAAGTTTTTGTAGTGTTGCAAATGCGGCTAAGGGAATCCAGATTGTGATAGCCGCGGGCAGTTGCCGAGCTTTGCTCGGCTGGACGGGCGAGGGCGCCCGTCCCCACACAAGCCGCGTCCTCGCTGGGCTAAAGCTTGGTACGCAGCATCGCGATCACGTCATCGGGGGTGATCACGCCGGTCAGTTGATTGTGGTCGTCGATCACGGGCAAGGTCAGCAGGTTGTACTTGTCGAAAAGTTCCGCAAATGCCATCTCTTTCGCGTCTTCGTGGCAGGAAATGAGGGGCTCCTGGGCCAACGCCAAGAGCGGCGTCGAAGAAGGCGCCAGGACGATCTTCACCAGCGGCACCGAGCCAGCCAGGGTGCCACGAGAATCGGTGAGGTAAATTGCGCTCATGTTTTCCATGCGGCCTTCGAAGGTACGCATGGCCACGATCGCGTCGTTGGCTGTGGCTGTCACCGGGAGCGCAATGTACTCGGTGGTCATGCGGCCGGCGGCCGTATTCTCTTTGAACTCGAGCAGGTCAGTGACTTCCTGGCGCTCTTCGGGCTGCATCTGCACCAGGATTTCCTCAGTCCGCTCATCGGACAGGTCGCCCAAAAGATCGGCGGCCGCGTCGGGTTCCATCTCCTCGACAATATCGGCGGCGCGGTCGGAATCGAGGGATTCCAGGACCGATTTCTGCACCTTGGGTTCGAGTTCTTCCAAGGCACCGGCGGCGACGTCTTCGTCGAGCGTCTCGAAGACTGCTTCGCGCTCATCGGGCGCCAGATCTTCCACGATGTCGGCAATGTCGGCGGGATGGAGTTTGCTGAGCCCCTCATGCGAAATCTTCAGCCGGACGCGCCGAGCCGGGTCGGTCTCGATAAGGTCGACGAAGTCCCAGGGAATATCGCGTGGAGGGATCCGCAGCAGCAACGCGCGAAGGGCAGCGGCTGGGACCATGCCTTTGAGGAGGCGGCGAATGGCGCCCCGCGCGCCCACATCCACGCCTTCTACTTTCAAAACGGGGTGATTCTGCGCGATCTCGTGATAAAAATCCACGTCGTTCACGCGCACAACTTTGCGGCCGTGCACGTCAATCACCTGCTGGTCGAGCAGGTCGCGGCTAAGCAGCAACAGTCCTTCGGAGCCATCGGCTGAGGTCCATTCCGCTGCCGTAGTGGTGGCCCGAACGTCGCCGTTGATGGTGGAAACAGCGGTCAGGGGCAAGACGCGGTTCCCGGCGGGCGTTTTGACGATCAGGAGGGCAACGCGCGAGCGGTCTTCCTGCGGGACCAGGGCCACCTCGCGCACCCGGCCGCAGTCAACGCCAGAGGCGTCGTAGACGGTCGAGCCCAACAGTTCGCTTAACGAGACGGTGGCCATCGTCAAGAGAATACTCAAGAGCGCCTGCGGATGCCAGATGAATGCGACGGAAAGATCAAAAAAGGCGATAACCACAGGGGGGCACAGAGGTCACACAGGGGTACACCGGGAAAGAATAGGAGCTAGCTGAAGGTGGGGAGCTTGATCAGGTCGTCGTGGGGAACTTGTTCCACCGGGTTCCCGGCTTTGCGCCAGGCACGCAGACCACCGGCGATAACGAAGACTTTGAATCCGAGTTCCTGTAATTGACGCGCCACACGGGCGCTGGTGGCTTCGCGCGCTCAAGTACAGTAGAGATAAATCTCTTGATCCTTGGGCAGGTTCTTGACTTCTTCAACCAGGTTGTTGGGTTCAATGCGAATGGATCCGGCGATGCGTTCGGAGTCGGCATCGTAATAGCCGTGGCTGCGGACATCGGCGATCAGCATGTTGCGCGCCGCATCGGATGCCAGTCTTCTTGCGAGTTCCTCGGCCGGGATGCGAGGAATCACATCGAGCAGACGGTACTTGCGGTAAATCCAGATGCGATAGACGAGGTAGACGGCGAGTCCGATGCCGAAGATGACCTCGGCGGCAAAGCCGGCAGAGCGCAATCCGCGAGTGATGGCGCGCAGCGCGTCGCTGAAGAGATATCCCACGACCGCGTACGCGCCGACATACAAAATTGCTCCGAGGGTATCGAATTGCAGAAAATCTCGCAGCCGCATTTTCATGCTTCCGGCGAGCGGCGGAGACATGGTGTTGATGCCCGGGATGAACTTGGCAAAAAGCAATGTCAGCTTGCCGCGCCGGTAGAAATATTCCGCCGAGCGCAGAATGCAGGTTTCCGGATTCGCGGAAAGCCGGCAGAGAAAGCCGAGCAAAGTCCATCCACTGACTCTACCCATGAAATACAGAATGACGTCGCCCACGATCATTGCGATGGCGCCTATACCGAGCACCAGGTAGAAATGCAGATCCCCGTAGGCAGCGACCGCGCCAGCGGTCAGGATGGCGAGAGCTGCGGGCAAGGGAAGACCGACGGCTTCTGCGAAGCACACGGCCGCCAGGAAGAGGTAGCCATGATGCGAGATCAGTGAGAGCAAGTCGGTCATTGGGCGATGGTCATTGGTTCGACGGTCATTGGTTGACGATCATTGGACGACGGTCATTGCGTGTCCGAGCTCATTGAGTATAACAATGACCATTCGATGCTACTCGGGTCGACCTCGGTGCAAGAACTCCTGTTAGAGTGGTAGAAATTCAGGAGAACCCTTTGTCAGTCGAAAGCCGCCGCTCTATCAATCTTCCGAATCGTCCCGCCGGCCTGCCGTTCAGCGACGCTGTGCTGGTGGGCGACACTCTGTACATCTCGGGGCGAATTGGACTCGATCCGGCGACCGGCGAGGCGCCCGAGAGCATTGCCGCCGAGCTTGAGTTGTTGTTCGCCGGCTTTCAGGCGGTTCTCCGCGAAACTTCAATGACCATGGACGACCTGGTGTGGGTGCAGGTCTATTGCCCCGATGTTTCTTTGTGGCAACAGTTCAACTCGGCTTATGTGAAGCTGTTCTCGCGGGAGTTTCCTGCTCGCGCGTTTCTGGGTTCGGGCGCGCTTTTGCTTAAGGGACGTTTTGAGATGCTGGGGGTTGCGGTGAAGGGGTAGGCGATTGTCCTGGCGAAGCAAAGGCCTATGGACTCGTGCCTGCCCCAATGCATAGGTCCTTCGCTTCGCTCAGGATGACAGATATTTTGAAGCTATTTCTCTCTGGCCACCACGAACTCCGGCGCCCACAATAGAGCCCGTTTGAATTCCGAGTCGGGAAATATGCAGATGGCTTCACGCGCGGATTCGGCGTAGCGGGCGGCCTCTTTGGAGGCGTATTCAAGCGAGCCATAACGGTTCAGGATGGTCAGGATCTCGGCGTGAGTGACGCCATTGAAGGCGCGATCGTGCAGGATGGTTTCGATTTGATGGCGCTCGGCAGCGGTGCAGCGCTCCAGCGCATGAATCACGGCCATGGTTGCCTTGCCTTCACGCAGGTCGCTGGCCACGGGCTTGCCCAACACACTCTCTGAAGCGGTGAGGTCGAGCACATCGTCGACGATCTGGAACGCCATGCCCAGATCGCTTCCGTACTGGCCAAGGCGCGCTTCCTGGGCCGCGGTGACGCCGCCGAGGATGCCGCCGACGCGCATGCACACCGAGAACAGGCACGCCGTCTTGCGATAGATCAGATCGAGATATTCCTGTAGCGAGATCAGCTTGCCGAGTTTCTCCATCTGGAGCAGCTCGCCTTCGACCATCTGCTGAGTGAGTTCGATCAGCACGTCGAGGATGCGGAAATTGCGCTCCTGCACCGCGATCTTGAAGGCCTGCATGTAGAGCCAATCGCCGGCCAGAACGCACATCGAGTTGCCCCACTGCGTGTTGGCGGCGGGGCGGCCGCGGCGGATTTGTGCCTCGTCAATGATGTCGTCGTGGACGAGAGTTGCGGTGTGGATGATTTCGACAACCGTCGCGAGCTTTACCGCGCCGTCGCCTTTATAGCCGAGCAGCTTGGCGGAGAGCAGCAACAGCGCCGGACGGATTCGCTTGCCGCCGCCGACACGGAGGTATTCGCCGATCTCGGTTATCGCGGCTACGTTCGAGACCGTGTCGCGTCCGAATTCTTCTTCGATCGCGACGATGTCGTCGCGCAGAAGATCGAAGATTTCTTTCCCGTTGATGGACGTCGTTGTACTCAAATGTGATCCGATCCGTGTCAACCCGTTAACCGCAGAGATCGCAGAGCACGCAGAGAAAATTCGTTTCTAATGTATTGATCAAAGTGTTTCCCCGCGGCCTCCGCGTTCTCTTCAGTTAAAGCATTCTTAATTGCTCCGGTAATTCGTGAACTGCAAATCGATGCCAAAGTCCTGCTGCTTGACCATGGCGATGATTTCCTGCAGCGTATCGCGATCCTTGCTGCTGATCCGCACTACGTCGCCCTGGATGGAGGCTTGCGCCTTCTTCTTTGAATTCTTGACCAGCTTGACGATCTCGCGCGCCTTTTCGATCGGGATGCCTTGTTGCAGGGTGATCTTCTGTTTTACCGTGCTGCCGGCGGCGGGCTCCAGCGCAGCGTAGGTCAATCCTTTCAGGGGGACACCGCGCTTGACCAGTTTCTGCTGGAAAACGTCGTTCAGCGCCTTCATCTTGAATTCATCGGCGGAGTGAAGCAGGATCGCATCTGTGCCCTCCATCGCGATCTGGGACTTCGAGTCCTTCAGATCGAAACGCGTGCTGACTTCCTTCATCGCCTGCTGGATGGCGTTCGAAACCTCCGCGAGGTCGATTTTACTGACGATATCGAAACTGTTATCGGGCATGGATGTCTCTGTCAAAGGTGCTGAGCGATACCCGCTCGAGGGCCGAAATTCCCCGGATCGCCCACCCCAAATGTGTACCCCTGAGAGTAACAGAAGAGGCATTATCTGCGAAGGCTGGACGCGGTCACGAGGCAGTACCTTTTATGAATTGTCATCCCGGCCCAGAACCCAGTCGAAGGGAGAGGATCTGCCTCTGGCGGCGAACTGCAGATCCCTCGCTCCGCTCGGGATGACAAAATCAATGAACGTCAGGGAGCGAGGTTTGGTGTCTCCGGCGCAAGTCCGAAGAACTTGTAGAAATTCTGGGTAGTGCGTGAGCCGATTTCTTCCGCAGACAGGCTGCGCAGTTCGCCGATCTGGCGGGCGACTTCCTGCACAAACGCCGGTTCGTTACGCTGGCCACGATGCGGAATCGGCGCCAGGTAGGGCGAGTCGGTCTCGATCAGCATGCGGTCGAGCGGAACCATTTGCGCCGCGTCGCGGATGGGCTGCGCCTTGGGAAAGGTGACATTACCGGCGAAAGAAATCATGAAGCCCATGTTGAGCGCTTGTCGCGCGTGCTCGACGCTTCCGGTGAAGCAGTGGAGAATGCCGCCGAGTCCGCTAGAAGTCAGGTGCCCGGCGCTCCAGTGCTCGGCGATCATTGCCAGGCAATCGTCCCATGCGTTCTCGCTGTTGTCGGACGGGCGGCAGTGAATGATGATGGGTAAGTTCGCTGTCCGCGCCAGTTCCATTTGCTGCAGGAAGACCGTCTTCTGTATTTCCCGGGGCGAGTGGTCGTAAAAATAATCGAGGCCGATTTCTCCCCAGGCAATCACTCGTGGGTGCCTCGCCCATCGCAGCATCTGCGAGTCGGCGGCTTGGTTAGCGAGGCTTGCTTCGTGCGGATGAATTCCCACGCTTGCCCAGATTCGGGGATACTCGGGTTTGCCATCGTATTTCTCCGCCAGTTGAATCCCACAGTTGGCGGCGTCAGGCTCGTCGCCGTTTCCGATGGCGAGATAGGCTTCGATGCCGCTCTGTTTCGCGCGCGCCAGGACTTCGTCACGATCGGTGTCGTAGCGTTTGCCTTCGAGATGGGCGTGAGAGTCGATGAACACGGTCGTTGGTCGTTAGTCGCTAGTCGTTGATCGCTCGCGAGATCGTGTGGGGACGGCGCCCTCGCCCGCCCAGGCCGAGCGAAGCTCAGGAGCGCTATTTCAGCCGCGTTCCGATGGGCACATCCTCCAGAAAGCTTGCCAGCACCGGCTTGCCGCCTTCGGGCGATGCGGCGACGATCATTCCGTTTGATTCCAAGCCGCGCAGTTTGCGGGGAGCGAGGTTGGCTACGATCACTACCTTGCGTCCGATCAGTGTTTCGGGCTCGTAAGCCTCGGCGATTCCGGCCACCAGTTGACGCACTTCGGTTCCGAGATCAACTTCCAGGCGCAGCAGTTTGTCGGCGCCTTTTACGCGCTCAGCGGTCTTTACCTGGGCCACGCGCAACTCCACTTTCGCGAAGTCGTCGATGGTGATCTTGCCATCGGGGACGGCAGCCGGTGCTTTGGGCGCGGACGAGGGCCGAGCTTCGCTCGGCTGGACGGGCGAGGCGCCCATCCCCACACCTACAGTTGCACTTGTTCCTTCCATTTGTTGCATCCTCTCTACTGCCGACTTGTCGGCTCTCGGAAACACGGCTTGCACCTGGCCTAGCTTTGTGCCGAGGTGCAATTGCCCCCACTCCAACTGGGCCAGATTGAATTTCTTTATGTCTCCCAGGCCCATCTGGGTCCAGATCTTCGCGGTGGCGTCGGGGATCACCGGATGCGCGAGAGCAGTCACAATTCGCAAGGCTTCGGCGCTGGTATAAAGCACAGTTGCGAGACGCGAACGGCTTTCTTCGTCCTTGTCCTGTTTCTCGCCCAGAGACCAGGGTTCGTTTTCGACGATGTATTTATCTACTGCGCTTACGAGGCCCCAAACTGTCTCAAGCGCTCGCGAGAATTGATACTGGTCAAACAGCGTTCCGTAGTCGGCGATTGTTTTTCTTGCCGCATCCGCAATTGCGGCATCGGCCTTGGTGTGGGCTGCGTTTGACGGATACGGTACTTCTCCCCTGAAATAGCGCGCGATCATGGTCAGGGTACGGCTGGCGAGGTTGCCGAGGCCGTTGGCAAGATCAGAGTTATAGCGCTGCACCAGGGCATCGAAACTGAACGCCCCATCCTGCCCGAAGACTACTTCTCGCAACAAGAAGTAACGGAGCGCGTCGGTGCCGAGCACATCGACGATGGTTTCGGCGCGCACGATATTTCCACGCGACTTCGACATTTTGCTTTCTTCAAACAGTAACCAGCCGTGCGCCGTGATGCTCTTCGGCAACGGCAATCCCGCGGCGAGCAGAAATGCCGGCCAGTAGACACAATGGAAGCGCACAATCTCCTTGCCAATCATGTGCACGTCGGCCGGCCAGTACTTATCGAATTTGCTGGTGTCTTTTGAGCCATAGCCGAGCGCGGTGATGTAATTGGCCAGCGCGTCGAGCCAGACGTAGACCACGTGCTTGGGATCGTCCGGCACGGGGATGCCCCACGAAAACGTCGAGCGGCTGATGGAAAGATCGCGCAGGCCGCCGCGCACGAACGAGAGCACTTCATTGCGGCGGGTCTCGGGGCGGATGAAATCCGGCTGCTCGGTGTAGAGGCGGATCAACTGGTCCTGGAATGCCGAGAGCTTGAAGTAGTAATTTTCTTCATGGACGGTCTCAGTGGGACGGCCGCAATCGGGGCAGGGAGCTCCCGGCTCGGCATCGACGTAAAGCTCGTCGGAAACACAGTATTGGCCGGTGTAGGTTCCTTTGTAGATGTATCCGTTCTCGCGAATTTTGCGCCACAACGCCTGCACGCCCTGTTTGTGGCGGTCGGAGGTGGTGCGGATGAAATCGTCGTATGTTAAACCCATGCGATCCCAGAGCCCACGGAATTCCGCGGAGACTTCGTCGGTCAACTGCTGCGGAGTTTTGCCCGCAGCCTGGGCGGCACGTCCGATCTTTTGACCGTGTTCGTCGGTGCCGGTCAAGAACCAGGTGTCATCGCCCAGCATGCGATGGCGGCGCGCGATCGTGTCGCAGGCGATGGTGGTGTAGGCGTGTCCGATGTGCGGATGCGCGTTGACGTAGTAGATCGGCGTCGTGATGTAGAACTTCTTGCTCATTCCTGTCCTTGCAGTCGAAATCTTACCTCAGCGGCTAAAGCCGGCTCTCAAAACATGCCGTTGATCGCAGCGGTGAACCGCTGCGCCACCCAAAAGCTAAGTAGATAGGGGTCGTGATGTAGAACTTCTTGCTCATTCCTGTGCCTTGCAGTCGAAATCTTACCTCAGCGGCTAAAGCCGCAGTCTATTTTGCAACCTACGGCGCGGCTGAAGCCGCGCCCTTTCAAAGCAAAGTCGAAATCCGAAGTTGCGCCCTTAAGCTGCGTTCGTTGCATTCGATGTTAGGTCGTCCACTTCGATTCCGATATGCCGTAAGTGGTGCAACATGTGCGCGACGTAGTCATCGAACACGAACTGAAGCGTCAGCGGTCCGGAACCGGCGACGGTCAGCGTGTGTGACCAGGCGGAGTCGGGCACCGCTTCGGCGGCGGCCAGCAATTGCTGGTTGAACGCCTGCCACAACTCGATCAGTTCATTCCAGTCGCGGCGAAGGTAAGCGTGCACAGCTACCCAGCGATTCTGCTCGTAGCCGGGCATGGCCAGTTTGTCTTCGAATTGCGCGCGAACGATCCGCTGATGATTGTTGGCGGCTGAATCGAGCAGATGCCCCAATTCCTCCTTCGGAGACCATGAGGACGGCGTGGGCTTGCTTTCGGCCGTATCGTTGGAAATCTTTTCGAGGCGGCCGGGCACACGCCGCAAAATGTCGCGCAACAAATTGAGCGCTGGCATGAATCCTCCTGACTATTCTCGCAACTATTTTTTCAACTATTTTTGTAACTCCGCGAGTGCCGACAACAATTCGGCACTGTGCTCCGTTGGCTTAACGTCGGTAAATACCTTCACGATCTTGCCTTCTGGATTGATGATGAAGGTGTGCCTGGCAGCGACCTTTACCAGGATGAAGTTGGTCAACGAGTCATAGGTCGTCGACACTTTGTAGTCGGTATCGGCGAGCAGCTTAAAGTTCAGCCCTTCCTTGGTGCAGAACTGTTTGTGAGAGTCAGCGCTATCCACGCTGACCCCAAGCACCACGGCGTTCTTCTGCTGGTACTGCGACTGGTCGTGCTGGAAGTTGTGCGCCTCGATGGTGCAGCCGGTGGTGAAGTCCTTGGGGTAGAAGTACAGGACCACCCATTTGCCGCGATAGTCCTTGAGGCTGACCGGCGTGCCCTCCTGCGAATTGAGCGTGAATTCGGGAGCCACGCTGCCCACCGACGGAGCTGATCCCGCGAAGGCGAGAAGAGGCATCAGCGCGAAGAGAGTCAGACAAAGTGCGAGCATCCCCAAACTTCTCACCATAGATAACCTCCTGAGGGAATTAGCCAGCCCCGGAAGGGGCGTCTGACTGGAAAAAATTTATGGCATCGCTAAAGCGATGTCCTGATACGAAACAGATGCTCGGAAACAGAGCGTGATTCACTGTTTTCGGTCGCCTCGAAGATACTGCTGGATGGCTTCTTGCATTACTGTCCGGAGCGGCACGTGCTGCGCTTCCGCCAGTGTCTTGCAGTCCTCATACTCCGGCGCATAGTTGGAGACGGTGCCATTCATGTTCGCAATCTTGATGCGCACTGGACCCCACGCTGTGTCGACCGTTTCCCACCGTCGCGAGAGCGTGTGGCGCTGCTCCTCACGGCGGCGCACGCCCAGGGTTGTGGTCTCAGCGAAGATCATCCTGGTTAAGCGATTGGCGTCTTCCATTTTTGCCAGCACGGTGAGCAACGCTCCGGGACGGCTCTTCTTCATTTGCACGGGGACGCTGAACACATCAAGCGCTCCCTCGGCCAGCAACCGCTCCATGGCGTAGGCCAGGACTTGCGGGCTCAGATCGTCGAGATTCGCTTCGAGCACGGTGATTGTTTCATTCGACGTACTCGCCGCATCCGCCGGTTCAGATTCTCCAATGGTTAGCCGGAGCAGGTTCGGCTGCTCGGGGAAGTCGCGCGATCCCGCGCCGTATCCCGCCTTCTCAATCTTCATCGCTGGAAACGGCGCGAAGCGGCTGCTCAGCGTTTTGACGATCGCCGCTCCGGTTGGCGTCACCAGTTCGACCTGTGGCCCGGAAGAATACACCGGGGCGTCCCGCAGCAACGTCAGCGTTGCCGGCGCGGGAACGGGAAGAGTTCCGTGGGCGCACTTGACGGTGCCGCCGCCCACGTTCAGGGGCGAGCATATCCATTGTTCGACGGCAAGAGATTCCGCTCCCACGGCGGCGCAGACAATGTCAGCCATAGCATCGACGGCGCCGACTTCGTGAAAGTGGACGCGCTCGACGGACGTATTATGAATCTCGGCTTCGGCCTCGCCCAACGCTTCGAAGATGCGAATCGCGGTCGCCTTCGCTGTGCTGCTGATCCCTATCCCTGCCTTTTCGATGATCGCGCGAATTTCGGTCAGCCCGCGCTCGTGTTCGTGGCCGTGGTCATACGAATGCTCGTGAGAGTGTTCATGACTGTGGCCGTGCGCGTGTTCATGCGGATGGTCATGTTTCTGCTGTTCCCAGAAAACTTCGCGCGGCAGGTCTTTCTCGCCGTTGGCGTACACATCCACTTTGGTCGCCGAGATTCCACTCCGCGTCACCCGCGAAATCTCCAGCCGCGCACCGATACCTAGCGCCTGAACCGTGTCTTCGAGCAGTTTTGGAGACACTCCAGCATCCACCAGGGCGCCTAAAAACATGTCGCCGCTTATGCCGGAAAAACAGTCTAGGTAAGCTATACGCATTAAGGTCAAAAGCTTGAACCACAGGGGCCACCGGGGTTCACAGAGAAAATACACAAAGAGGACCCCGTGTACCTCTGTGGCCTCTGTGGTTAGGACTCTTGTCGACGCCGCATGAAACTTTCATCATAGGGAAGCCCGCCACCTCCGTCAAACCCGCCGCCCGCCGCGAGTTTGTTAGAATCATTGTTCTTCAATAGGTTAGAGGGCATCCTTGTATCGATATCTGGAATGTGTTCTTCGCGAGCATGTACGCGGCTTCCTACGACGCACTCAGTTCATGGGCTTGTCCCCAAAGGCCTGCGACGAACTTGCCATCGTCGTCGAACAACCACCCCGAACCGAAATGGGGGACTACGCTCTTCCCCTAGCGTACGAGCTGATCAAACAGGCGAAGAGACACAATCCAGAGGCCTTCCTAAGCTACAGCCGCAAGGCACCTTTACAAATTACGCAAGACGTCGCCGAGGGCGTCGGCGCGATCGAAGGCTTTAAGTCACTACAGCCGAAATTTGCGTACATAAATGCCTATGTGGATCGTGGTTATCTGGCAGCCAAACTCATCGCGGACCAGGAGCCATCGCCGAACATTCCTACCGGTAAGGTTTTGGTCGAGCATTCCAGCATCAATCCCAACAAGGCGGCTCATATCGGGCATCTACGCAACGCCATTCTCGGCGATACGTTCGTGCGCCTGCTGCGCTTTGCGGGCAGGGAAGTGGACGTCCAGAATTACATCGACAACACCGGCGTGCAGGTCGCGGACGTGGTGGTTGGCTTTCTGCATATCGAGCAGAAAACTCGGGCTCAGATCGAGGCGCTGGCCGCGGCTCCGCGCTTTGATTATCTATGTTGGGATCTTTACGCTCGCGTCTCTCACTGGTACGAAGAGGACAAGTTGAATCTGCGGGCGCGCGCTGCGACGCTGCGTTCGATTGAGGAAGGGAACAATGAGACGGCGGCGATTGCTGACTTGATTTCGGTTGCCGTCCTGAAGCGCCATCTCGAAACCATGGAGCTGCTCGACATTGAGTACGACTTCCTGCCGCGCGAGAGCGAGATACTTCATCTTCATTTCTGGGATGCCGCGTTTACTAAGCTTAAGGAAGCGGGCGTGCTCACTTACGAGGACGGCGGGAAGAATAAGGGCTGCTGGGTTATGCGGCGCGCGGGGACTTCCGCGGCAAAAAGCTTAACCACCGGGGACACCGAGGACACGGGGGAAAAGATCACAGAGGAAGACCAGAAGGTTATCGTCCGCTCGAACGGCACGGTCGGCTATGTTGGCAAAGACATCGCTTATCACATGTGGAAGTTCGGGTTGCTGGGGCGCGATTTTGGCTATCGGAAGTTCTTTCGCTATCCCAACGCCCACGACTGCTGGATCTCAACCACCGAGGGCGAGCGGGATCATCCGCACTTCGGCGATGTCGCGGAGATCTACAACGTCATTGATGCGCGGCAGTCCGAAGCGCAGAACACAGTGATTGAAGCTTTGCGCGGACTCGGCCACGGCGAAGCGGCCGACCGCTACACGCACTTCTCCTACGAGATGGTTGCGCTCACTCCGCGCTGCGCTGCTGAACTTGGCTACCAGCTTAGCGAAGAAGATCAGGGGAGGGCGTGGATCGAGGTTTCCGGGCGCAAGGGTTTTGGGGTGAAGGCCGACGATCTTCTGGATGCGCTTATTACGTCGGCTCGTAAAGAGGTTGATGGGCGTCATCCCGAATTGAGCGAAACGGACCGCGCCGGCATTGCTACGCAGATCGCCATCGGGGCGCTGCGCTATTTCATGCTGAAGTTTACGAAGCCCTCGGTGATCGCCTTCGATTTCAAAGAAGCTTTGAGTTTCGAGGGAGACACGGGTCCTTACGCGCAGTATGCGGTCGTGCGCGCTTCTAATATTTTCCGCAAAGGTGGATTCGATCCGGAGGAGTTCTGCCGGGACTCGGCTGGGGGCGCTTCTTTGGCCTCGAGCGCGGGCGCCGCTGGCGGAGACGCGGCTAGCCGCGTCTCTACCGAAGAGTTTGCCCGGTATCTTGACGGCGAATCCTCTAACGACATCTGGGAACTCTGGCTGGCGGCCGCTAAGACTTCTTATGTTGTTAGTCAATGCATTGCCACCACCGAACCGGCTTATCTTGCCAAGCATACGTTTCAGCTGGCACAGCTTTTCAACACTTTCTATCACCGTTATCCGATCCTTAGTGAAACGGATGAGGGCCGAAAAAGGTTCCTGCTGACGACTGCGGCGGTGGTTCGCCGCGAACTCATTCGCGTTCTCGCGGCCATGGGGATCAGTGTTCCGCCCGTAATGTGAGGCGAGTTACCAAGGCTTACAACTCCGGCGCCCCTGGCGGCATCCCTATATAGTAGGGTTAGTCATATGAAGAAGACGGTGAAGAAGGCCATCTTTGCAATGGTGCTGCTAAGTCTGGCGTTTAGCTCTGCTGCCGCCTGGGCGGAGAACGCTCCGGAGATGCCGCGGATTTTCTCTAACGCGCGCTTTGTGTATGTAACCGCCTACGATGGCGGTCAATTCAATCCCAACCTGTTGCCTGAGGATCGGGAAGCGATTGCTCACGTCCAGGATGCGATCCAGAAGTGGGGCAAACTCACGGTGGTGTACCGGCCTCAGGATGCGGACATTGTTCTTGCAGTGCAGTCTCGTGGGTCAGAGGATGTGTTGGCTGTCTACGAGGCGCACGCCGGGGATGAGAGCAGCCGGTCTTCGCAAACCTATCTCTGGCGCGTAATGGGACGCGGAGGGTTGCAGAAGGGCGAGATGCCGTTGTTTTCGCAATTTGAGAAAGCCTGGGATCGGATGAAGCATTAAGGGTGACGCATCCCTCGTCACCAGAGCGCCGGTCGATCTCGGCCAGACCGGCCAGCGCGGTTGTCGCTCCATTGCGACTTTCTATAATTCTCAGCGAGAAACCAAAACAGTATAAAATTTCTACGGTTGATACCACGATTGCCTTGTTCGGGGTGGTATGCATTTCCCACAGCCAGATTCCAAGATATTGATATAAAATGATTTAGCCATTTATTTTGCGCGCCTGCAATGGCATCACCCGTGCACTAGCAGGGGGCGGGTCCAGTTCAGAGACTCTTAACAGGACCGGACATAGATTCCAGGACAGAGCAATACTTGGGCAAGGAGCCCTAAAATTATGAATCGCATTTCGTTGACCCTAACGTTAGCGGTCGCACTGGCCGCAACGATCGGATGCACAACCAAGAATTATGTGCGTGAACAGACTACGCCGCTGATCAACAAGACCAATGAACTCGATGACCTGACGGCGAAGAATTCGAAAGACATTAAGGACGTCGATCAGCGCGCCCAAGCCGGAATCCAGGCAGTGCAGGCCAAGGCCGCGGAAGTGGACCAGAAGGCTCTGGCTGCGGGAAGCGAAGCCGATAAGGCGCAACTTTCGGCGAACAGCGCTACCCAGCGTGTGGACGTTCTGACCAACGCCGTCATCAACCTCGATAACTATCGCCCGGTGGTGGAGACAGCGGTGCATTTCGGATTCAACAAAGACAATCTGACGCAGGAAGCCAGGGAAGCCATCGACCAGCTGGCCACCAGCGTTGCCTCTACCAAGGGATACATCATTACGGTAGAGGGCGCGACCGACTCGGTGGGCAGCTCCGAATACAACTACGATCTGAGCCAGCGCCGCGCTAACGCTGTGATTCAGTACCTGGCGGCGGAGAAGAGCGTTCCCGCCTACAAGATTTACTTGATCGGGCTGGGTAAGGATAAGCCGGTCGATACCAATAAGACTCGAGACGGTCGCGCCAAGAACCGCCGCGTGGATATCCGCCTGATGACCAATACCGGCGCCGGAACAACGACGCCAGCGCAGGCGCCCAGCACGACACCGACTCCTACGGCGAACGCGACTCCGCCGTCTTTATAAGTGTAAGTGTGAGTTAGCCCTCTTCCCCGGAGGACTATGTCAAACCAGGCCGTCCCATTTGTGGGCGGCCTGATTTTTTTTGGCTCCTCTCGCCCGCTACCGAGTCAATAAGCGCAAACGGGGATGTTGCAACAGTCAGGGCCTCATCTTTCTTTGCGCTGTGGCTCTTGACCACCACCTACATCAAGAAGTGACCAATTTCACTGACACTCACGCCAGCTATGTCCTCCACCCGCGCCCGCGCATAAGAAAGCCCGGGACTTCCGTCCCGGGCCCACAATCCCAACCAACTATTTCTGCACGAAATTGGTGAAGATCGTATTTGCGTCGGTCTGGATCTGCATGGCCGACTTACCGGCGTTGACGATAACAAAGTATGTGTTGGCCGGAGTCGGGCCTCCGTTGAAGGTCGCCGTCCCTGTACAGTTCGAGCTCACGCTGTAGGTTCCGGTCAGCGTAAAGGTCTGAATCGTCCCGCCAAAGCTGGCCGTTTCGCTTCCAGTGACTCCCCCTAAACCATCAAGCTTGACCTGACCGGCCCAGGCATAAGGCGCCAGCGACGAGTCGTACCCGCCGCCGCGGAATCCAAAAGTGTTCTTGATTCCAGCGTTGGTGCAGATCGCTTTGCCCTGCGCCAGGGCGTAGCCGTATTCGGAAGATCCCGCTTTGGTGTCCGTCATCTCGAACTGCGCGCCAGCGCTTACCACTACCAGCGTGAAGACCGAGGCGGTTCCGCCGCTCGGGGTGAGCGTGGTCGTCCCGGTGCAGTTCTTATTAACCGAATACGTTCCGGTCAGGGCGTTATTCAAGCTGATCACTCCCGCAGTGCTGTTTGTAAAGGTGCCGGTGAAGTTCCCCAGGCCATCCGCGGTCAGTTGCCCGACGGACGACGCGAGCGAGCCAGTGCTGTCCACGCCCGTAAGGGTGAAACCGTAATTTCCTGCTAGCGTTGCATTGGAACAACTGGCCGACGCATAAACCGAGAAACACAACCCAAGCAACAGCGCGGAGCCAAACTTTCTGACACTCATTTCGTCCCTCTTTCTTTTTTTGGATAGGAGCAACTGGACTGGTCTTCAGCCCTGGGGGGAGTGTCGGCCATTATAAGCCACGGGCGCGGCTTTTCGAGGAAAAACCGATCAGGAAATTTACGCTCTTCCATCCCGAATGTGACCCCGAGTTCAGTGGTAGTTGGCGGGTGACGCTCATTCGCGAGCTCTTCGCGAATGAGTGGGGACGCGATCAAGAAATTGTCGCTCCAACGGTTATTAGTGTCTCACTCAAGAAACATGAGTAACTAGGATTACGCCGTTCTTTGTCAGTTTACGAGATCAGCATTATCACTCATTGAGAATTGCCAGGCATGTCTTCGTCCGAAGTGCCCGTTCATCGGGGCTGCTTCGACCTCGTTCTAAAGCGATACAATAGATGTGTGCGTAGTCGATTCCTGATTGTTCTATTGGCGCTGCTGACGACTCTTTCGCTGGCACAGGATTCCCCGGACAAAACTGACTCGGATAAGACCGCCCCCCGCAGCGGTGACGCCGGGGGAAGCTCCAGCCGCGATACCAGAATCGATACCAGCCCGCCCAGGGACGACGCCAAGAGCCATCCCAGCAGCAAGGCAGCCGTTGCGGATCTCGAGGGCGCGGATAACCCGGATATCTCCGGCGTCCAGGAGTTCCACCCCTGGAACCCGATGAAGGCGCAGAAGGACATTCAGGTCGGCGACTTTTACTTCAAGCGCAAGAATTACAAAGCTGCGGTCGAACGTTACAAGGAAGCTCTTTACTACAAGGATGGCGATGCCGTGGCCAGCTTCCGTGTCGCGGTGTGCCAGGAAAAGCTTGGAGATAGAGTCGAAGCGAAGAAATACTACGAACAGTACCTGAAGATTCTGCCCGAAGGACCGTTTGCCAAGGAATCGCGGGCTTCGCTGGAGCGGCTGGCGAAAGCGCAATGAGATGCTGCCAGCTCGACGACGCATCGTGCGGAGCCTGGCGGGGACGCCCGGAGCTCCACTAATGAGTTCTCTCCTACTTCTCCACGCGCGAAAAATCTCCGGTGGATGCGTTCACGGACACCCGCAGCTTAGCGGTGTCGCGGTCCGCTCCATAGACTACGCGCCATAGCAGCAGGTTGGTCTGCCGGTTCCAGTCCAGCACATAAAGAACGGGCGTGTCGGGTTCCTGCTCCAGGAGTTTGTCTCCGCCGTGCTGCTGGGCGACGGCAAAGGCCTTATCCGTATCCGATTTCAGAAACTGGATGTTGAAGACCTGGGTGCTGGAATTGGTCGGGCTGTAGGTGTCGTCGACGCCGTGAGAAATATCGTCGTTTGCCCAGGTATAGAACTTGGTCGAGCGCTGCGAGGGCGAGGCGAATCCGACGCGCCACTCTCCCGCCTTGCCGTCCCGGCCCTTGGAGTCCGCCGTAATTCGTGATTCCGCACGAAACGGTTGAGCGTCCTGCGCCCAGCCACGGGCGGAGATGTAGCATTTGTAGAGCGCGCTGCTTCCGGTGATGGCCTCGGGAGCCTTCGGTTTGGGCGTCTCCGACGCGGCCGGCTTGGTGGGCTCCGAAGAGCAACCGGCCATTAATCCCGCTGTTAGAATTGCGAAGAATAGTTTTTTCATCTTCATCGACGATTTGATGTTCACGCTTTCTGTAGAAGTTTGGACATCGAATTTACCATTCTCGTTTTCGCGAATGATTGTACTGAATCAACGCCATGGATTCCTATCTTGAACGTCTGCGGCAGGAACTCGAAGATGCAATGGGGGGTGCCAGCGTCAGTGGATGGACGCAGGCTCCTGCTGGAAAGTGGAATTCTGCCCAGATCCTGGAACACCTTTTTCTCACGAACAAGAACACCAGTCGCGGAACGGCGAAATGCCTGGAGCAGGGTGCCCCGCTGGCTACTCGGGCTACGCTGAAGCATCGCGTGTCCACTCTGCTGGTGGTGAATCTCGGTTATTTCCCTGCAGGCCGCAAGGGCCCGGAACGCGTGATGCCGCGGGGAATGGCGCTGGAAGAGGTTCAGCGAGCTATTGTGCCTGAGCTTCAAAGAATGGCCTCGGGTCTGGACGATTGCGAGCGCAGGTTCGGCACAGGGACGAAAATCATGGACCACCCCTTCCTGGGACCTTTCACAGCCGACGAGTGGCGCAAGTTTCACTGGGTCCACGGGCGGCATCACGCGCGGCAGATTCGGGAGCGGATGGGAAAACCCTGATCCAGTATGCAGGAACAAGCCGGGCGGGGACGCCCGGCGCTCCATGGGTGAGACTGGTTACTGTTTGTCTTTGTCCTTATCCTTGTCTTTGTCGTTGTCTTTTTCATTCTGCGCAACGCCGGCCTTGTGCGCCTGGTCCTGGAGATCGTCCATTTCCTGGCGGGCGGCGTCAAGCGCCTTCTGCTTGGCTTCGAGGTCGCTCTTGTACTGCACCTCGTCCTTATTAAACTGGACGTTGCGCACGCTGACGCTCGGATCGGTTTGCGCTGCGGCCGCGTGCAATTGAAGTTCGCGCTGATCGATGTCTAGCTCGTGGCTCAAGGAAGAGATCTTCTCCTTCTGCTTGTCGAGCTTCTCCTTCCAGGCGTCCGCCGTCTGCTGACGCGCAGTGGCGGGATCGACAGTGGCCGGCTTTGCGGCTCCCGCGGACTTGCTATCGGCGGGCGACGGCCCGACCACGCTCAGAGTTTCCGTGGTAGGCAGATTGTCGTTATCGTAGACCTTGCTGGTCGCAGTGGTATCGGGTTTGTTCTTGCGAACGGTACGCGCGTAATCTCCCAGTGACTGAGCGGCGGCAGCGCCGACCCCCAAAAGGAGCAGCGTGACGATGGCCATATGTTTCGTGTGTTTCATGTTAGTCATCCTTTCGCAAGCCTGCGATTCTGATCGCAACCTGCAATCGCTAATATCAAGAACTTGTGGTTGCAGCCCGTGCGCCTCCGAGGAAGCTGCCAATGGTCCGGTCCAACTGCGCTGCTTCGCGAGCGATGCCGTCGGCCAGTTGTCGCGCCAGTTCCGGGTCGCGGCTGCGCGCTAATTGCTGCGCATATCCCGCGATCGTAGTCAGGGAATTGCGCAGTCCCAACGCGAGTTCGGAGGAAACTTCCCGATGCATCTTCTGATCGTGCCGGATACGCTCAATGTCGGTCTTGTCGGTGAGGACCAGAGTCGTGCCCATGAGACTGGCGTCCTCGGCCAGAACCGGGGAGGCCGTCACTTCGAGTACATGGCTTTGTCCGTCCCGCGTGAAGTAGTTCACCACCAACCCTCGCACCGCCGAGTCGCCCGCCAGAGCGGGAGCCAGAGCTTGCTCGACGTTCGACGCTGAACCCGAACTCGAGCCATCGCTTTCCGGACGCAGCGTCGCTGTGCGGAAAAGATCGGAAGCATGCAGTCCCACCGGTGCAGCAAATCCCAGCAGGGTGCGCGCCATCCCGTTCGCCTGCCGGACCAGACCGTTGGTGTTCAGGAACAAAACGCCGCAGGAAAGATTTGAAAGTATGGTTGAGCTCAACGTGTCGGAGGCCTTGGCTTTTCTACGATCCGACAGTTGCTGGGTGGTGAGCTCATGTTTTTGCTGCTTCAGTTGCTGAATAACCGCCTGAAAGGCGTGTACTGGCAATCCTTCTGCCGTCAACGGAAGTTGATTCAGCGATTCGGGTTCAGCTACCAGGTTCTTACGCAGGCGCCGAATCACGAATAAGCCCAGCCCGAAAGCGGCGACGGCAGCGAAAAGAAGCAAGCCCATGCGCAGTGTTATCGGACTCACTAGCGGATTGGCGAGCGGATTCATCAGCAGCCTCACAGCGCCCTCCAATACCAGTGCAGAAGGCGGTTGCCAAACAGGAACGACAAAATCGCCATGCCGCCGAGAAACACGCCAAACGGCATTTCGTAGTAGCGGAGCGCCAGACGAGCCGATTGCCAGGCGCGCCGGCGGGCGTCGATCTGCCGAGCTTCGATCCCAGGAGTGGAGGTGGCTCGGGCTTTGTTTCTGTTCCGGCGCAGGCGCTTGATCCAGACCGCGAGAACCGTGCTCAGCCCAAACATCGAACCTGTGAGCGAGGCGGCAAAAATGGTTAAGACCGTAAGCTTGGTTCCGAGGAACGCGCCGATCAGCGCCATCAGCTTGACGTCGCCGAACCCCATGCCTTCGACACCGCGGGCTCGCAGGTAGATGGCGGCTGCGCCGTATAGGAACGAGGCGCCGACCGCCGCTCCCAAAAGGGAGTCGGAGAGCGACCACAACCGCCACGAAATCTCGCTCCGCATGGCGGGCGATACCATCCCGGGAATGAGTTTGGAAGCCAGATCATTTACCGGGACCACGAGGCTGAACACTATTCCCAGAGCGATCCCGGGAAGAGTCATGGCGTCGGGCAGCAGCTTGGTTTCCGCATCGGTAAAGATCAAGCCCAGCAGCAGGTAGCCGAGCACAGCGCACTTGAGCGCCGCCAAGGTCAAACCAAAGTGGGCGTAACAGCCGAGGAAGAGCAAGCCGGTGAGGACTTCGATCAAAAGATAGCGTGGCGAAATCGGCTGCTTGCAGGCGCGGCACTTTCCCCGGAGAATCAGCCAGCTCAGCACGGGCACGTTGTGATAGAGCGGGATCAGATCTCCGCAGTGCGGACAGGCGGAGCGCGGGGTCACGACGGACTTACCCAGCGGCAATCTGTAGATGCACACGTTCAGGAAGCTGCCAAAGCACAGCCCCAGAGCGAAGATCGCAGCTGCAAAAAAAGGTTCCACGTTGGCTAAGTGCACAGTCTGATTGGACTTGGATGATTATAAGCCGGTCGGGCAGGGCCTTCTAAGCACGAAGGTCACTGCACTTCTGGTGACTGTAAGTTATTGGGAGCAAATGAGGAGAGCGCAGCTCATGCCACCCGGCTGATCTCGCGGCTCTGGGGTAAGAAGATCAAAAACACGGTTCCGGTAGCGCGCCCGGTCTCACATCCTTCTGACCGGCTGCGCACCCGAATCGATCCCCCGTGTTTTTGGACGATGCCGCGCGAGACCCATAATCCGAGGCCGGTCCCGGTGTCTTTCTTTGTCGTATAGAACGGTTCGAAGATTTGGCGCAGTTTGTCGCTGGGAATTCCGCTGCCGTTGTCGGCCACGGTGATGCGGACGCCGTCCCTGCCGCTCGACCAGTCGGAGCCCGCCGCCACGCGGACTTGCAGACGACCTCCGTCCGCCATGGCATCCACCGCGTTCACCAGAAGATTGGCCAGCAACTGCCGCAACTCGCCGGAATAGCCACTGACCTGGCAACGGCTGTGGTAGCGTCGGGTCACGCAAATATGCCGGCCGTCCAGTTTGCGGGCATACAACTGCAAAATCTCGTCCATGATGGCGGCGGGGTCCATCGAACCCGGAGAGCTGGCATCGCGGACAAACCCCAACGTCTGTTGCGCCAACTGCGCCACGCGGCCCACCTCTTGCTCCGCCAGAGTCAGATACTCCGCGGCGTTGCTCGAGTCATGACGTGCCAGGTAAAGCAGATTGACGACTGCTTCGAGCGGATTGTTGATCTCGTGCGCGATGGAAGCGGCGAGCCGGCCCGCGGTGGCGAGTTTTTCGCTGCGGCGGATAGCTTCCTCGGATTGCTTTTCGGCGGTGATATCACGCGCGATGGCCGACGCCCCGACGATTTCGCCACGAGGGTTTCGCAGCGACGATACCGACAGCAATACCGGGCAGCGTGTACCGTCCTTGCGCATGCGCTCAGTCCGGTAAGCGGCCACGTGGCCGCCGCTATTCAGTATCTCGATGTTGCGTTCCAGCTCGTCGCGGCGTTCGGGCGGCGACAGTCGTGCGACGGGCGATCCGACCGCCTCCTCGGCACTGTAGCCATAGAGTTGTTCGGCGGCGCGATTCCAGCTGGTGATGGTACCGTCCGGATGCGAGCTGTAAATTGCGTCACAGGAGTCTTCCACGATTGCCGCCATCTCGCGGGTGGTTCGATCGGCGTGCGATTCCGCCAATGTCTTCTGCCGGGCCATACTCCCGGCGAAAACCGAAATGGCCAGGAAAACCAGCAGCCGCTCGAGATCGTAGCTGGTGTTGATACCGAAGCTGAAGTAGGGCGGAACGGCGAAAAAATCAAGGCAGGCGGTCGAAACCAGCGAGCAGAAAACTGCGGGGCCAAAGCCCAGATAACGAGCGGTGAAAAGGACCGCGGCCAGCAACAGAACAAAGAGATGGCGGTGCAGGACAGAAGAAAAAGTCCAGAGGCTGAGCGCTACCCAGACCGCGAGCGCGGCTCCCGCGTATTGCACCAGCGCCGAATACCGATAGCGTGCGATCCAGCGATTCAGATTGACCCCAATTCCAAACATTGCCCAGAAAGCGGCCGGGTCCAGCTAAAAGACAGTAAGGTGTCGGACCAGGGCGGGCAAGACTGCTTTCGATGTGCTGGGGAAACTCTAGCAGCAGGAGGGACGCACGGCAACTGCAGCGGCACGCGCGCTTGCAAGCTCAAATAGGAAATCAGAGGCACGGGGCTAAGGCAACGGCCGCGGACAGGAGTGTCCGCGCCACACACTTCAGGCCGTTCGACGGTTAGTCGTGGTGGAGAAACTTGTAGTCGAGGATGGACGCCGCCAACGCGTAAGCGTCATCGGTATTGTCAAGCGCATCCTTAATGCGAATCAGCCTTCCCTGACAAAGTACGTTGCTGTTTTTTTGTCCGGAGATTTCTTCGGGCATCTCGAAGATCAATTCCACCAGCGCATTCGCCGGCAGTTGCTGCGGGCCGTGAAACAGAACGCCCGACTGGCTGATGTTCTGGATCAGACCCTCGTACCAGGTACTGAGATTCTTCCCGCGGTAACGAACTTTAAGATCCGAGCGCAGACGCCGTGCCCGGGGCATCCAGGTGGGCTGTTTTTGACTGGAGCGGCGCCGAGTGGTCGTGGTGTCCGCCACCGGCTCGTCAACCCGATTTCCGCGACGCATGGTCTTCCAGTCGTACTGGTAAGCAGTCGCGCACACCATGCAGACCTGGTAGTACTCTCCGTTGGCCGCGCGGCGCGGCCAGGAAAACTCGTGTGAACAGCGTCCCAGCATGAGAACATCCATGAGTTTTTGCGGCATGATAGCGAGTAGGGCTCCGTACTAATCGGACATACCCATCTTCCGACGGCTGCGGCATTCTGGATAGGTTACTTTCGTGTATCACGGTCTAGGCCTTATGCTTTTCCATATGCCACGAACCGAACTGACGCGCATGGGCTTCGTCATCGCCGGAGGCAAGAGTTCTCGCATGGGAGCAGACAAAGCGTTTCTGGATTTTGGCGGCCAAACATTGCTCGATCGCGCCCTTGCTGTGATGGGCGCGGTCTGCGAGCGGGTCGCGATCGTCGGTGACCCGGCCCGATTTGCGAAGTATGAATCTCCGAAATGCAAATCCGTGGTGGCAGATATTTTCTCCGGATGCGGCCCGCTTGCCGGGATTCACGCCGCTCTCGTGCATTCACCGGCCGAGTTGAACTTGATGCTCGCCGTGGATATGCCCTTCGTCTCCAAGGAACTTCTCGAGTTTCTTTTCGCGGCGGCCGCGGACGAAGATAATCACGCCATCATCACCGTGCCTCGAACCAGCAAGGGATTGCAGCCGCTCTGCGCGGTGTATCGACGCGATTTTTCCACTACCGCCGAGGAGGCGCTGCGGGCAGGGAAGTACAAGGTTGATGCGACGTTTTCTAGTGTGGCCGTCCGCGTGATCGAAGAGGCTGAACTGGCGGCCGCCGGTTTTACCGAGCAGAGTTTTTTCAATATGAACACCCCGCAGGACCGTCTGGCTGCCGAGGGACGTTCTTGTTAGTGGAGGGACGGGTGTCTCGCCCGTCCAGCCGGGCGGGTTCGCCCGGCGCTCCACCGGCAAGTTGCGGTTGCGGCATCGATTCAGCTTAGCCCTTGAGCCGCACGGGCATCTCATGCCATGCTGATAGCCATGGCTGCCGCGGAGACCCTATCTCCCTACATCGAATTTAAAGACGTCTCCAAGGCATTTGGAGATCGCGTCGTTCTGGAGAACGTCAGCTTCGACGTGTTGCCGGGTGAGATGGTCTGCATTCTCGGCCGCAGCGGCGTTGGAAAGTCGGTGGCGCTCCACAACATCATGGGCTTCCTTAAACCGGATTCAGGCCGAATCATTGTTGCCGGCCAGGACATCACCGACTACAACGAGGTGCAGCTGGAAGGAATCCGCAAGAAAGTCACCATGGTGTTTCAGAATGGCGCTCTCTTCGATTCCTTAACGGTCGGTGAGAACGTCGCCTTCCCGTTGCGCGAAAAGAGGGAGCTTTCGGAAGATCAGATTCTTCAGGTCGTCGACGGCCTGCTCGAAATGGTCGGCGTCAAGGAGATGCGCGACCTCCTGCCTTCCGACCTTTCCACGGGCATGAAGCGTTCGGTCGCCATCGCGCGAGCGCTCTCCGCCCAGCCGGAGTGCGTGCTCTACGACGAGCCCACTACAATGGTGGATCCGATGATGGGGAACCTGCTCGGCGATCTCATCGCCCGGCTCAAACTGCAACTGCATCTGACCTCAGTGGTGGTCACGCACGACATGCGGCTGGCCAAAAAGCTGGCCGACCGCATCGTCTTTCTTTATGAAGGCCGGGCGATTTTCTTTGGGACTTACAAGGAGATGGAAAAATCGAACGAGCCCATCATTCGTGAGTTCCTGGAACTGGACGAGTTGAAGCTGGAAGCGTGAGAGCGGGTGCTCGCGGAGAGCCGGGCGGCCCCGCCCGGGCACCATACTGCTGGACGGGCGGGACGCCCGTCGCTCCACTAGAACCCCTGCCTCACCAATTCCTCCACGGTGATCGAACTCTGCGCAGGGTCGCCTTTCATCATCTTTTCGACATACTTCGCGATCACGTCGGCTTCGAGGTTCACAGGGTCTCCCGGCTTCAGCGAACCGAGATTGGTCAGTTCGACCGTGTGCGGGATGATTGCGATCGTACAGCGATTACGTTCGAGCTTGGCGACCGTCAGGCTGATGCCCTCAATGCAAATCGATCCTTTGAACACCGTGTACTTCTCGATCTCTGACGGGATTTCGATATGCAGCCACCAGTTTTCGGAATCTCGGCCATCCGAGTCGACGATGCGCTCGAACTCGATCACCTTGCCCACGCCGTCGACGTGACCTTGAACGATGTGGCCATCGAAGCGGCCGGTGGCTCTCATCGGCAGCTCCAGGTTCACGAGCGCGCCCTGCTGCATCCTTGAGAACGACGTTCGCACCCACGTTTCCGGCGCCAGGTCGGCGCAGAACGATTTTGGTTTGATGTCAAGCGCGGTCAGGCATACGCCGCTGACCGCGACGCTGTGGCCGGTTTGCAATTGTTGCGGAGTACTCGCAGCTTCAATGGTGATGTGGCGGTTTTCGCCGCGCTGCTCGATCTTTACGACCTTGCCCACTTCTTCGATAATTCCGGTAAACATAAGGGTATTTCTCCCAGTGTAAGTGTCTCGCGAGTCAGTTCCCAGTTCCCGGTTCTCAGTTCTCAGTCAAAAGCAACCGTTACGAATAAAAGAGAGGCCTGGAACTCACGCCGGCCCCGCATACGGGTCGCGCAGGTAGCCTTCGAGGGCGAAGTCTTCGCCGAAGCGGTGCAACTCGAAGCGCTGCACGCGCTGTGCCTTGCCGCGCAAACCTTCGCCGGAGATGAAGGGAACCGCGCACTCGCCAAGAATGTTTGGCGCGTAGTAGAGGAACACCTTGTCTACCTCGCCCGACGCCAGGGCCGCGCCGTTCACCAGCGCTCCACCTTCGATCAGCAGGCTGGTGATCTCCAGTTCTCCCAGGCTTTGGACAATGGCATGGAAGTCGGGTCGTCCATCGGCAGTTGCCGCTATTTGTTGCACGCGAATCCCGCGCGCTTCGAGTGCCTGCTTCGCCGGGTCCTCGGCCGTGGAGCACAGCACGAGAACATCCTGTTCAGCCGTCTGGATCACCCGCGACGTGGGTGGAATGCGCAGGTAAGAATCAAGGATCACGCGCAGTAGTTTGCGCCGCCGCGGCAGGCCGCTCCGGTCAGTCAACAGCGGGTCGTCGGCCATCACCGTGCCGACTCCCGCCATGATCGCGTCACTGTGGTGGCGCAGTTGCTGCACATGGGCGCGCGCCACCTCTCCCGTAATCCAGTGGTATCCGCTGCGCGCACCCTCGGTGGCAGGCGTGGCCGCGCCCGGCTCTGTGCCTGGTTTCGTGGCGTCAGCGATTTTTCCATCGAGGGTCATGGCGGATTTCAGCGTGACCAGCGGCTTACCCTGCCGGATGTACTTGGCGAAACTTTCATTCAACTTCCTGGCTTCCGCCTCGAGTAAGCCGACCTGTACGGTGATTCCTGACGCGCGGAGCTTGGCAAATCCTTGACCCGCCACGCGTGGATTGGGATCTTCCATGGAGCAGAGCACGCGGCTGATTCCGGCGGCGATCACGGCATCGGCGCAGGGCCCGGTGCGGCCCTGATGCGAGCATGGCTCCAGATTCAGGTAGAGAGTACCGCCTCGCGCCGCATCGCCAGCCTGCTCCAGCGCGAGCACCTCGGCGTGCTTCACGTCGTCATAGGTGTGGGTGCCCGTCCCAACTTCGCGGCCCGAGGCGTCGATTACAACCGCTCCCACGGCCGGATTGGGCGACACCAGCCCGACTCCCGCTCGCGCTAGCTCCAGTGCCCTGCGCATTTGTTGTTCGTCGATGGTCATGAAAACGGAAAGAGTACCTCGCCGCGGAATTCAAAATCCACCACAGAGACACAGAGAAAACCAAGTCATAGATTACGAGGGGGGAAACTGCGATTCTCGTCTCCCTCGTCGGGCTCTGCCAATGCTACCGCACCGGATCGATTCTGTGGACTTCGTTTCTTGGGCGATGGCACGCCGGCGAGGGGATCTTCAACCCTAGGATCTTCGAGTGATTCGGAGGGCTCACGTGGACGGAACAGGCTACGCACGAAGCGTAGAACCAGCCATAGGACTGCGACAGCCAGCGCCAATTGCCACCAGATATCCATGGTTCCTTCAGTTCCTTTCGTCCATGCCTCGTGGCGGATTTTCAGGGCGGCTTAAGCTAGCCTGCGTCCGGCCAGGCGTTCCAATACGCGCAACGGCGAGCATTCCGGATCCTTCATGGCGCTGACCGGTAAATAGAACGTCTGTTCGAAGGCAAACTGGCCCGACATGGCAGCGTGAGACACCAAATCGGTGAAGCAGGCCCAGGTTGCGCCGGGCGGAATCGCAAGTTGCGTTTGCGGCACTTGCGACTGATAGCGCTGATCCGCCTTCATTCGGTCATGAATGCCGAGCATGAAGTGGTCATATCCGGTTCGCCTCCCCTTGACGATACGCAGCGAGTGGAGCAGCCACGAGGTACCCGGCAGGGGCTGACGAATTCCGGGCAAGAACCTAGTCGCAGCCTGCTCAAATCTTTCTCCTACACGCCAAATGCGGGGTATCTGAGGATTGACATTAGAGAACACCCGCAGAATTCGCAGGCCTTGCATGGGCCGGGAGGGAAAGGCGTCCACATGCAGCCGGGTGTCGTCTTGTCGCCAGGACGTCGCTCGGCCGGTGATCTCGGCGGGACGGAAACTGGTGAATCCGGGGGTTAGATGGTTGGTGTACTCGGGACAGAGCGCCTTCAGCAGACCGGAAGCGTGAGTGAAATAACGCTGTAACATGCTGCGTAACTCGTCACGCGCGGACCCTTGGCAGCGAGTACCTTTCAAGACGCCTGATTCTGGGCGGAAGCTCACGTTCTTCGATTTGTCATCCAGGCAACCCGGCGAAAGAAACTGCCGCTCAGCCGCGGACAGTTCGAAAGGCAGTTGGGGCGCATAGAGCACCTTCCCGGTTTCCATGGCGTCCGCGGCTTTCGCCACGATCTCAGGAGAGAACGGACCCTTCCAGAAGGTGATGTCGAGCGGTTCGAGAATTTCCATATCCCAACCTCTTCACCTGCTGCCTAAGCATTTCAGTTCAGGAGAACAGCGAGTCCACAAACTCTTTGGGATCAAACGGCAGCAGATCCCCAGCCTTTTCGCCGACGCCCACATAGCGCACGGGCAGTCCCAACTCTCGCGAAATGGCCACCACGACTCCGCCTTTGGCCGTGCCATCGAGCTTGGTCAGGACTATTCCCGTGACTCCGGACGATTGCGTGAACTGCCGCGCCTGTTGCAGTCCATTTTGACCGGTGGTGGCGTCCATCACCAGCAAAGTCTCGTGCGGTGCGCCGGGCACGATGCGTTGCGCTGTGCGTTTCATCTTTTCGAGCTCGAGCATCAGGTTTTGCTTGGTGTGCAGGCGCCCGGCAGTATCGACGATCACGTAGTCGGTCTTGCGCGACATGGCCGATTGCAGCGCGTCAAAGAGCACCGCCGACGGATCACCTCCGGCTTTCGTTTTGATCACTTCCGTTCCGGTACGCTGACCCCAAATTTCGAGTTGCTCGATGGCCGCCGCGCGGAACGTGTCCGCGGCGCACAGCAACACGGTCTTGCCCTGGGCACGAAACACTTGCGCCAATTTTCCGATGGTCGTTGTTTTGCCCGTGCCGTTCACGCCGACCACGATGATCACTTCCGGCGTGCCGTCCACCCTGGTCACGGGCCGCGAACTGGTCGACGTCAGGATGGTCAGCAACTCCTCTTTCAGCAGCCGCTTGAGTTCGTTCACGTCCCTGATCTGCGTGCGATCGGCTTTGTCGCGTAGCTTCTGCAGAACCTCATGGGTGGTAGTGGTGCCGAGGTCGGCGCCAATCAGCGTGGCTTCCAGATCGTCCAGGGTGGAGCGGTCGATCTCTTTGCCGATGGAGACGACATCTTCGATGCGCTCAGCGAGGTTCTCGCGGGTGCGCGAGACGGCCTCTTTCATGCGCTCGATAAAACTTGGTTTCTGTTCTTCGTCCAGACTGCCAAAAAGAGTTTGAATCATTTTTTGTCTTGGATCATGAGGTATCCGAGAATCATTATAGGAGAATCGACGGCGGAGAGGCAGTCGGGCGGTGGTCGCTGGTCGCTAGTCGTTGGTCGCTAGTCGTTCGCAAGCCTTTGACCCGTGATTGCTCACGAGTTGCCGATACAACGCAGATAGAACTAAGGAATAGCGAACGACCAACGACTAGCGACCGACGACTGATTTCTACGTCCGCGTGGTTTCGACCACGACGGGATCGGCGGGCGGCGGGGGGATCGGAGCAGGTGTGGGAGTCTCCAGCGGGATGGTGTGCGTGACTGGTTTCTGAATACGAATATCTCCGCGATAAAACACGGCCATGAGCGCGGTCACCGCCGTGGGGTCAAGTCGCTTTCCGGAAAGATTCTCAATGATGCGTAGCGCTTCGACGGGGTCATATGCCTTCTGGTAAGGACGGTTCGTAGTTAAAGCATCAAAGGTGTCGCCGACCGCAATCACCCGCGCCAGCAGAGGAATCTCGTCGCCCTTCAGGCCATAAGGATATCCACGCCCGTCGAGCGCTTCGTGATGCAATTCGATTCCGGGCAGCATCTCGCGCAACTGCGGCACCGGACGCAGGATGTTCGCGCCTTTGGTGGTGTGCGTCTTCATGATCTCGAATTCTTCCGGAGTCAGAGCGCCCGGTTTTTTCAGGATGCGGTCTTCGATGCCGATTTTGCCGACATCGTGCAGTTGCGCCGAGATGCGCAGGATCTCGAGAAACCCGGGATCCAGCCCCATCTCTTTCGCGACCATCAGCGAGTATTTCGTAACCCGGTCGGAATGGCCCTTCGTATAAGGATCTTTTTCGTCGACCGCGCCGGCCAGCATCTGGATCGACCCCATGAACAGGTTCTTGTTTTCATCCGCGGCGCGCTTCAGGTCTTCAACAAACTGCTCCAGTTCTTCCTGCATGGTGTTGAACGTGGTCGCCAGTTCGCCGATTTCGGTGCGCGTTTTCACATGCACGCGCTGGGAAAAATCGCCGCGCGCAATGGCCTGGCTGGAATGCGTCAGCACCTGCAGCGGGCTGGTGATCCTCCGCGCCGAAAAAATACTCAGGCCCACGCTCACAAACACCGCCAGCCATGCCAGCAAACGCCCGGTACGCTGCATTTCGTAGATTCCGCGATACGCATCCTCGCGCGGCTTCTGCACCACTACCGCCCAATCCAGCGAGGTGACCGGGCTGTATGTTCCCAGCATCTCAGTCGTGTCTTTTCCATCACGAATGGCGAATTCGCGGGTGGCGGCCAACTGCGCCTTCGAGCCTTCGCCCACGAAACTGCGGACGATGTCGAAGTGGGTCATGTCCTGTCCGGTGGCATATTGCGTGCTCGCCGACGCCACCAGTCGTCCCTGGCTGTCCACTACGTAGGGCATCAATCCGGTCATGCTGACTTGCTGCAGGCGCCGGATCAGGTAGTCCATATCGACCACGGACCCGATCATCCCGAGAAAGCGCTTGTCGTACATGATCGGCGAACTCACCAGCATGACCGTGCGCGCAGATTTTCCGCTGCCCACCATCAATGGCTGCCCGCTGTAGACGCGTCCTTCGCTGGCGGCTTGGTAGGCGCGCTCCAGTTCCCGTTGCAAAAAGGCGTCGGGCTCAATACGGCCGGCGGAAACTCCTTTGGCGTCGGCGTTCAGCAGCGTGGCATAGGCAATATCATTGGACGAAGAAACGAAATTCTCGAGCATGGCCCGCAGCTCTGGGGTCAGAAAGTTTTGCGCGCTAAAATCGGTCCCGCTGGCATTGGACAGCATCATGACCTGAATCGACGACGACAGATTGGCCAGCATCATGTGCAGCGCTTCCTGGTGCTGGGAAATGTCGTCGGCCAGCGAACGCGTGACCGTGTTCTGCAGCAGCATCTCGTTGGTTTTGAGGCGTTCCCGGTTCATGGTCTCGATCTGCGCCGAGTAAAAGTACATGGGAAGGACACTGATGGCCAACAACACGCCTAGGATGACGTAGAGGAGCGGAATGCGCGCGGGAATGGGTAGCTTCAACGGCAAAAGGCAGTCCTGTCGGCCCAAGCGCGGGGATGAGCTGGTCCGTCCTACATCCATTCTATGTTGGTTGGCGGAGATGACCTCAGTGCTTAAAGTACAGTCGACCGTTACCGAAGTACTCAACTGCTGGTCACGGCAGGTAGCTCGCAGGCCCAGTTCTTAGCGCTCAGTTCTCTGTAAATCTGGAGCTTTTCCCTGAGAACTGGGAACTGGGAACTGCCTTTGCGCCGGTCTATAATTAAGCCAGTCGGCCTGGGGTGGTGCATGCGGTCCTTGCACGCTTATTGCGTCTATTGTCGGCGGTGGGCGAGCCTTCTGGTTGTGTTCGCGCTGACCTTCTCCGCGCTGACCTTTGCCGAGAATACCCCGCCGGCGAGAATTTCCAAGCAAACCCGCGAAGAAATTGTCCACGCTTTCAATGAAGAATTGGTCTACATCCGGGTAAGTTTTCCGGTGGGACAGACTGGACTGAAGCTCAAGAAGGGAACGGTAACCCCCAGCGGCCCGGAACTGCAACATTTGATGGCGCTCTGGGGACCGGCGGTGAAGCCTGGCGACTTGGCCCGCATCAGCAACGTCGTCATCAAGGAAGACCACATCCGATTTGAGATCAACGGCGGTCCTATCAAGAAGCAGAAGTGGTATCAGCGCATTACCATTGTAGGAGCGGATTCGTCGGTGCCGGTTGCACCGTCGGATTCCTCCGCCAACGCCCGTGGGTCTTTCGTGGATCTCTATTTCGACAAGTACGTTCCGGAGATGACTGGGCCAGAGCTGAAAGAGATGCTGCGTCCAGTGTTTGATTTCGATTCCAAGTCCGCGCGCGATGCCTACCTGGAAACCGTTCCTCCCCAGGTCAAAGAAGCCATCAAGAATCACAACGTGCTGGTGGGAATGAATCATGAAATGGTGATCTACTCCAAGGGACGTCCGCCAAGGAAAGTACGCGAACATGCGAACGAAGTTGAGTACGAAGAATGGATCTACGGCACGCCGCCGCAGGACGTGGACTTCGTGCGGTTCGTTGGCGACGAAGTGGTGCGGGTCGAGACCATGAAGGTGGATGGCCAGAAGATCGTGCGCGTCGAAAAGGAAGTCGATCTGGGCGCGCCGACCGTGGCCAAGAAACAGGAAAGCCGCCCAGCGAACGCGCCGACGTTACGACGTCCCGGGGAAGAGATGCCGGAGTCTAGTCCCGGCAACCCCTCGGGGATGCCACCGATGGCCCCAGTGCCCCCGCCGTCGGGCCCAGATTCGGCCCCAGGCCCCAACTGGAGTGTGCCGCCTGCCCCGGCGGCCTAATTTCCTTCGCGAGACGTCAAAAGCCTTGCTCCGCTATGCATCTTCTGGCCTCGACCTTCGACACCTCGACCTTCTAAACTATAAGTGTGAAGATTGCCCTGGGCCAGATCAACCCCACCGTGGGAGACTTTTCTGGCAACGCTGCCAAGATCATCCAGTATGCGCTGCAAGCGAAGAGTGCCGGCGCTGGCTTGATTCTGTTTCCGGAACTCGCCGTGTGCGGCTACCCGCCGCGCGATCTGGTGGAGAGGCCGTCGTTTGTGGCGCGCTGTCACGCGACCGTCGAGAAGATCGCCGCCGAAACGCAGGGCATTGCCGTGATCTGCGGAACGGTGACTCCGGCGGAAGCGGAGTCTGGCAAAACCGTTATGAACTCCGCGGTTTTGCTGCGGGAGGGGCGCATCGATCTCACTCAGTCGAAGATGCTGCTGCCTACGTATGACGTCTTCGACGAGATGCGCAACTTCACTCCCGCAAAGAGCCAGCAACTGTTCAGCTTTTGCGGCAAGCAGATGGCTTTGACCATCTGCGAGGATGCCTGGAACGACAAGCGTTTCTGGAACCGGCAGCTCTATCGCGTAGACCCGGTCGAAGAACTGGTTCGCGCCGGCGGCAACTTTGTGCTCAACATATCGGCGTCGCCGTTCTGGCTGGGCAAGCGCGAGCTACGCCGGGATATGCTCACCTCCATCGCCCGGAATCAGAAAGTACCGGTCGCGATGGTGAACCAGGTCGGGGGCAACGACAGCCTGGTGTTCGACGGATCGAGCGTGGTGATTGCGCCCGACGGGCAGGTGATCGCTCAAGGCAAGTCGTTCGAGGAAGACCTGATTTATTTCGATTCCCAGAAGCTTACCGGTGATATGCACGCGCAGGTCGCCGGCGAAGAAGGCAGCGCTTATGAAGCGCTGGTTCTGGGCACGCGGGATTACGTCCATAAATGTGGTTTCCAGCGGGCGATCATCGGGCTCAGCGGAGGCATCGATTCCGCACTCACCGCGGCGATTGCGGCCGATGCGCTGGGTGCAGAGAATCTGATTGGCGTCGGCATGCCCGGGCCCTACTCGTCACGCGGGTCGATTGACGACGCGCGCGCACTGGCCAACAACCTCAAGCTTCGCTTTGAACTGCTCTCGATCGACGAAATCTACCAGGCCGCGCGCCAGACGCTTGCCCCTGTGTTTGCGGGGATGCCCGAGGACGTCACCGAGGAAAATATTCAGTCCCGCGCCCGCGGATTGCTGCTGATGGCCATGTCGAACAAGTTCGGCGCGTTGGTGCTTTCGACCGGGAACAAGAGCGAATTGGCCGTCGGCTATTGCACTCTTTATGGCGATATGGTGGGTGGGCTGGCGGTGATTTCGGACGTGCCGAAGACGCTGGTGTACCGGCTCAGCACCTACGTGAACTCGCGGCGCCAAGTGATTCCGCAAGCGACGATAGAGAAATCTCCGTCGGCGGAATTGCGCCCCGATCAGAAGGATTCGGACTCGCTGCCACCCTACGACGTACTCGATGCGATTCTCGAAGATTACGTGGAGGAATCGTCATCGGCCGAGAGGATTGCGCGGGTTCACAATTTCGATCCAGATCTGGTGCGGCGGGTGATCCGGATGGTGGAGCGCAGCGAGTACAAGCGGCAGCAAGCGGCGCCCGGCATCAAGATCTCCGCCAAGGCGTTCGGTTATGGCCGGAGATTTCCGATTGCCGCCAAGTCGGAGTTCTAGACTGCCAGGGGCGAAAGCCGGATGTGGGCACGAGCAATACCCTCCTATGAATTGTCATCCCGAGCGAAGCGAGGGATCTGCAGTTCGCGGCAAGATGCAGATCCCTCGCTTCGCTCGGGATGACAAAAGCTTATGAGTAATGACAAGATTGCCGCTTTTTGTAACAATCGAACTTCAATCGTACTCCAAACTAAACTATGACACGCATGCATCGCATACTGCTCGTCGCTCTTTTGTTCTCCGGCCTCGCCATCGCTCAAACCGCACCCACTCTCAAGACAAGACCGCCCGCCAAACCTGCGGCGAGTGCCGATGCGGCGGCAGGCACGACGGTTCTGCCCAGCGAAGACACCGTAAGCTCGTTTCTATTTCAGATGTTTGGCCACGATCCAACGGTGTCTTGGAAGGTGAACGAGATTCGTCCCTCGGAGGTGCCGGGCTTGGCGGAGGTCACGGTGGTGGTCACCAACGCTCAGGGCCCGAGCTTAAATCGGTTGCTGGTGAGTTCCGACGGCAAGCATGTGATTGTGGGCGACATACTGCCCTTCGGTGCGAAGCCGTTTGAGGATGCCCGCGTCAAGCTCGAAAAAGGAGTAAACGGCCCGGCCAAGGGACCGGCAAAGGCTTCCGTGACGATTGTCGAGTTCAGCGATATGCAGTGCCCACACTGCGCGAAGGCCGCGCCTGTGATTGATCAACTGTTGGCGCAAGAGCCCGAGGCCCGCTTTGTTTTCCAGAGCTTTCCGCTCCCCGCGCACGACTGGGCGGAAAAAGCGGCCGGCTATGTCGATTGCGTGGGGAGGGCTTCGAATGATGCGGTGTGGAAATTTATCCAGAAGACGTTTGAGGACCAGGCCAATATCACCGCGGCGAATGCCGATGAAAAATTGAAGGCCGTTGCGACCGCATCCGGTGCGAATGCCGATGAGATCGCCGCCTGCGCGGCCAAGCCGGATACGAAGGCCAGAATCGAGGCTTCCGTTGCGCTGGGCAAATCGGTGGGGGTGACGGGCACGCCGGCTTTGTTCGTCAATGGACGGAATGTGCCAAGCGGAGCGCCCATCGATCTATTGAAGAAGATTGCGGACTTCCAGGCGAGCCAGAAGTGATCGGGCCATCGGGTGATCGGGTCATCGGCTGATCTAAAACCGGAAACCGAATAGTTTTTTACTTTCGATCGTCCAATGACCGGATCGCTCGATCACCCGATTTCTTACTTTCCCATCCAGATTTCCGGTGCTTCGGTGCGTTCCGGGCTACGAATAACGTAGGGCGTGATCAGGATCAGAAGTTCGTCCTCTTCTTCCTGTTTGGAAATCTGGGAGGTGAGGACGCCGAAGCCTGGGATCTTGGAGAAGGCGGGCAGACCGCTCATGCTCCTCTGATCGGAAGCGGTGATCATTCCCGCCACCGCTGCCGGCTCACCTTCCTTGAGCAGGATCCCTCCCTTGTACTCACGGTTCAAAATGTCGGGAATGCCATTTGTGTTGGTGGTTCCCAAACTGCGGAATTGTAATTCCAGCTCAAGAGCTATGTCTGAATTGCTATGCACGCGTGGTTTCGCTTTGAGCGTGAGTCCGATGTCCTCATAGCTAACGGAAGGAAAGGGCGCGGTGAACGATTGATTTCCGATGACCTGCGCGATGGCCGGATTGTTATAGATCGGAGCAAAGCTGGCGTTGAGGATGGGATAACGCGATCCCAGCTTGAACGTGGCGTCTTTCTCCTGGGAAGCGCGCAGAGTCACGTGCTCGAGCTGCCGGACCGAACTCTCGTTCATGGTAAGCGCGGCGGACAAATGATCGAGGCTAAGTCCCATGAGCGTGAGGCCGCCGCCGAAGGTTGCGAGCGGCTGACTGAAGATCGAATTCTGCTGGCCCTGCAATTGTGCGAGCAGGGCGCTGATAGTTTGATTGCCGGCTTGGTTGATGCCGCCAGAGGAAATCAGCTGGTTGATCAGACTCTGGATGTTTTGTCCGCCGAGAGCGGCAAGCGCGGCAACCGGAATGTTGAAGAGATTGAAATTGTTGGGGACGTGCAGCCCGATATTGCGCATGTAGGTGTGGCTCACCTGGAAGACTTTCAGATCGAGCATCACTTCCGGCCGGTCGCTATTCAGTTGTCCGAGAAGCTGGGTGGCGGCTTCCAGCGCGGCCTGCGGCCCGCGTACCGTAATCGTGCTCGACGCCGCGTTGAAGCTGGCAAACTTGAAGTCGAAGAGCGTCCGCAGTGTGTTCGTCAGGTCGTTCAAATCCTGGGTAGAATTGCTGCCCGGGATGTAGAACGTGCGCATGCCCATGCGGTCGTAGGAGCGGTGGTTGTCGGCATTATCCAGGGCAGCAAAAAGAACTGTAGGTTCAAGTGCGACGCTGAAGCTCTTGGTGACCGCGGAGGCCGACCGCATGGCGGTTGCGAAATCAGCATTCTCAATGTCGAATCGGACGCGCCGGCTGGGAAAGGTTTCGTCGAAGATTACGGTCAGTCCATAGCTCTGAGCGACGGCGGTGAGCAGGCCCCGGGAATCGCCGTGGTAGTGGATGTCATGGAGGGCGTCGATCGGTTTAGCGGTAAGCGAGTCGGCGCTCTCGACGACTTGCGGCGGGCTTGCGGCATGCACCGGCACGGGCCCGAGGGCGTCGCTTATGCGCTGTTGCGCGAATTCGTTCTGCGGATCGAGGTTCAGCGCGGTTCGAAACTCCGCCAGCGCCTCCACTGGCTGGCCATTGAGCAGGTCGCTATTTCCGCGTTGCAGATGTATCCCGGCCAGATGTTGTCGCGTAATCTCCCGCGCCGTCAGGTACTCCACGTTTTGCGGGACCAGGCGAGCCGCTTCCTCAAATTCGTAAAAAGCTTCTTCCAGATTTTTCGATTTCTCGAGTTTGAGGCCACGCGAGAAAGCCTGGCGTGCGGACTTCAGATCCTTTGCGGGACCGTGACAGGCGGGCGCACCTTTGGAATTGGAACAGAGCGCTGGCGCGGTGGTTGGAGGCGTGTCTGTGGCTAAACAGACTCCCGCAAGCAACAAGCACATTCCTGCTGGCAGCCATCGCATATTACTTACTATAGAATGCCCGGCTACGGCTGTCTTGCAAGAGAAATCCTGAGTTGGGAACTACGGTTGTAACAAGTGTTCCTCATTAAGGGTAGAGACGGGGCTTGCTCCGTCTGACCGGTGCTGCCGAGACGCGGCAAGCCGCGTCTCTACGGGAAAGCGGAGGTGGGAGCCTGCATCCGGGAAGCCTGCTAGCCTTCACCGCAGCATCAGCCGTTCCATCCGCGTGGCTCGGCCCGTCTGGTCATCGCACTCGACCAGCACCGCGCACAGGCGGACGTCGCCGTTGGCTGCTTCGAAACGCGCCGGCATCCCGCTGAGGAACTTCTCGATCACTAATTCCTTCTTAACACCAATGACGCTGTCGTATGGCCCGGTCATGCCGACGTCCGTTATGTAGGCAGTGCCCTTGGGCAGGACGATCTCATCGGCGGTCGGAATATGCGTGTGCGTGCCCACGATGGCAGTGACTCGTCCATCGAGGTACCATCCGAAGGCGACTTTTTCGGAACTGGCCTCGGCGTGGAAATCCACGAACACGATCTTCGCTTTGATCTGTTCCAGAAGCCGATCAGCGTAACGAAAGGGATCGTCGCTCGACCCCATGAACACGCGTCCCTGAAGATTCACGACGGCGTAAGCAACGCCGTTTTTCTGGCCTTCGTACACTCCCCAGCCGGGTAGGCCCTGCGAAAAATTAGCCGGCCGCAGCAGTCGGCGTGCCGGACTGTGTGGGTTGCCGTCCGCCATCTGGAAGTATTCGATAATTTCGCGTTTGTCCCAGACATGATTTCCCGTGGTCATCACGTCGATGCCCAGATCGAAAAGTTCTTCGGCCAGAGGGGGCGTGATTCCGAAGCCGGCCGCGGCATTCTCGCAGTTGGCGATGACCAGATCGACTGCGTGCTGCCTGCGCAGTTCGGGCAGGCGATCTTTTACGATCGTCCGCCCGGGGCGCCCAAAAATGTCACCGATAAAGAGAATTTTCAAGATCAGGTCTCAGGTTTTAGGTGTCAGGTTTCAGGAACAACGCCGCCCGCCGTCAAGCGAGAACGTTAGAGCTTCGATGTTATCACGCCAAAAATCGCGCCGGCCGCGCGTGGCAACTGGCTACTGGCCAGTGATCTCAACTGTCTTCAGGAAGTCGTAATTTCCCGACGGATTCAAAGTCGCGTTCCGCACGCGCCGCGTGTGCACCAACACGTTATCGAAATACCACAGGTTTATATACGGTTCATCTTCGGCCAGCACTTCCTGAACTTCAGCGTACAGCCGCTTGCGGGCATTCTGATCGGTCTGGCGGCGCGCCTGGTCGATTAAATTATCCACCCGCGGATTGGAATAAAATCCGCGGTTTGCGCCTTTGGGCGGGAATCGGTTGGAGTGAAAGGAATACTCGAAAATGTCGGGATCTTCGTTGCCGCCGATCCAGCGCAACGAATAAAACTGGAAAGCGCCGCTGGTGACATCGGCAAAAAAGGTAGCGAACTCGAACGTGCGAATGTCGAGCGCAATGCCCACATCGCGCAATTGCTGCTGCAACACGGCCGCCAGCAGCCGCGTAGACTCCTCCGGGGAGGTCTTCATCGTGAGGTGAAAGCGAACCCCGTCGCGAGCTCCGTTGCGAACAACGTACCCGGCCGCATCGAGCAACTGACGAGCCTTCTCCGGATTGTGCGGATAGGCCGCCACGTCCTGGTCATACGCCCAGCTTTGCGGCGGGAGCACGCTCAGAGCCGGTTGGGCAAAGCCGCGCCAGATGTATTGCAGAAGTGGAGCGCGGTCGATGGCATACGCGATCGCCTGGCGAACGCGAACATCGCGCAAAGTTGGATCGCGCAAGTTGAACGCAAGATACGAAAGCACCGTGCCGGGTGCACGTTCAATTTGCATATTCGGCTCGCGCTCCAGCGCCACGACCGTGTCGGAAGTAAACGCATTGATCGCGACATCGGCGCTGCCCTTGCGCAACTCCAGCGCACGCGTGGTCGCGTCGGGCACGACAGTGAAGCGTACCCGTGCCAGGCGTGCCTTTGCGCCCCAGTAATTGTCGTTGCGCTCGACGACGACTTCCTTGTCCTGTTCTGCGCTCACAAACTTGAAGGGTCCCGACCCAATCGGCTTGCGCGTGATCTCATCAAGCGAACCATAAGGGACAATGCCGCTTGCCCCCTCTGAGAGATTCCATAGCAAGGTCGCGTTCGGCTCCTTCAGATGAAATACTACGGTGAAGTCGTCGGGGGCGTCGATGTTATCCACGAAACGGTACGCTGCCGATTTTGTGCTGCGAATCTTCCCCTGGAGCAGGGAGTCGAATGTCCATTTCACGTCGCGAGAAGTAAGCAGCCGCCCATCGTGAAAGGTCACGCCGCGATGCAATTGGAAAATGTAGGTCAGCGGATCCGGGACATCCCAATGCTCCGCCAGCCCGGGCGCAACATTCAAGTGCTCGTCGCGCGTCAGCAGCGCATCGAAGATGAGCTCGCCAATACGCTCCGATTGCGCATCAATCCCGACTCGCGGGTCTAGATTCGTGGGGCTGCTCTCGATGATCATCACCAGAGTGTTGGGATCGGGGGCTGGTGAGCAGGAGAGGGAAGACAACAAAAATCCACCAAGGAACGACGATAAAATTGTCAATCGAAGAAACCTTGTCATCCTGACCCTGAGCGAGCCGAAGGGGAAGGACCTGCTGTTTGCGATCTGCAATGATGCCGCCCTACGCATACGAAATCTTTCCCAGGATCGCCGCCCGTTTCGCTCCCGTGGCCGACGGCACATTGCTGGGCCGCCGATGCCACGTCTCATGCGCGAGCAGGGCAAACGCCACTGCCTCCTTCGCTTCCGCGGGAAGGCCGAACTCGTCCGAGAAATGCAGTTCGATCCCCAGAGGTTCGATTTCACGGCGCAACATGGCGATCAGCGTCGGATTCTTTGCGCCTCCGCCCGAGACAATCATTTCGCAACCACCGTGCTCTCGACTTGCCGCAATTGAACGAAGAGCGAAGCGTGGCAGCACGAAGCGCTTCACTGCGTTGGCAATCGATAGCGTCGTCAAAGCCGTCGCCGTTGCGACGACGTCGGGGTTGCTGGCGCCGCGGCAAAGCTGAAGAAATCGGTTCACGTATTCCCGGCCAAATTCCTCGCGCCCCGCCGTTCGCGGAGGTTTCTGACGGAAAAAGGGCGCGCGCAACAGCCGCGCAATCAGCCCATCCAGTACTCGTCCCGAGGCCGCGACCTTGCCATCGCGATCGAAGCGCTTCCTGAAGAGCTCTTCCATGACAGCATCAATCAGCATATTGCCGGGGCCAGTATCAAAAGCGACCACTTGGCGCAACGACGCGCCCGCCGGAATCGCCGTCAGATTCGCGATGCCGCCAATGTTCTGCGCAATAACGTTCTGCGCGATGCGACTCACGCGCTGATCGCGGTAGAGAAGATAGTCGACGAACGGTACCAGCGGCGCGCCTTTCCCTCCGGCCGCCATATCCGCCGGACGAAAATCAGAGACGACCGGAACGCCCAGCCGCGCCGCAATCACTGCACCTTCACCCGTTTGCCACGTTGCCGCCAACTTTCGTCCGAGAAATCGCTCCGTCTCTCCCTGATGATAGAGCGTCTGGCCATGACAGCCCACAAGGTCAAGTTTCACGCGACGCTTGCGCACCGTCTTGGTGACCGCCTCAGCGTACAGTTCGCCGAGAAGAAAATTCAGCCGCGCCAGATCCGCAACCCGGGCCAATTCCGCGTTCATCATGGCCAGGATTGTGCGTCGAACCGGAGCAGGGAAGGGATACTCCTCGTGACCAAGAAGTGTGTAGCACGGGCGCCCCTTCGACAAGCTCAGGGCAGGCTCCCGCCCGCGGGACGACAGCTCAACAAGAGCCACATTGATTCCATCGGCCGAAGTTCCACTCATCACGCCGGCAACAATCATGCTCATGCGCGGTCCTTATCTTTGTCCTTGTCCCTGCGAGCGAGTGTAGCAAGCCGGATCTCTTCCTCGAATTCCCAGAGCTGTCGCGTCAGCTTCTCGACACGTGCGGACGTGGGAGCGGGAGCGCGGCGGCCACCCACCGATTGGTGCGAGAGGCGCTTCTTCTTAAACGCCAAAACGCGCTGCTCAGATTCCCGCGCTCGTTGCGCAAACTTACGATCACGTTCCGCTTCATGAAGTAGAGCTTCATAGGCACGGACAACCATCTCTTCCTGGTGGCAGATCAGAGTCAAATCGCCGCCAGCACGAATGTGCTGCACAGCCGTCTGCTCGATGGGGGCAAACTTGAGGACCGCCCCCATCTCAAGGTCGTCCGAGACGATAAGCCCGTTGTATCGGATTCTCTTGCGCAGAAGGTCGCTGATCCATTTTCTTGACAACGATGCGGGCATTCGCTCCCCAGTGGCTTCCGGATAGGCCGCGTGTGCAACCATCACAAACGGCAGTTGGTGGCGCAGCGTCCGATAGGGAAAGAGATCCTCGATCCACATCTTCTTGAGCGGCTTCTCAATTACGGGGAGCGCGTGATGGCTGTCAAGCTTGCCCTCACCGAGTCCAGGGAAGTGCTTGCCGCAGCCGAGCACACGGGCCTCACCCAACCCGCGCAGAAACTCGCGTGCGTAGGCAACCACCTGCTTTGGATCGTCCGAAACCGCCCGCGAACTCAATACCGAACGCGAAGCCTGGTAGGCAAAGTCGAGCACCGGGGCGAAATCCACGTTGAAACCAAGAGCGTGGCAGTTCTCGCCGATCACGCGTCCGTGCTTGCGAAAGAGCGTTCGGCTGCCGGTGACAAAAACTTCTGCCGGAGACGGTGCCGAACCAAGCACGTTGCGGAAGCGGTCGACGGTGCCGCCTTCGAGGTCGACGCAAGTGAAAAGCGGCGCGGCCACGCACTTCTGACACTCGCGCAGGAGAGTGTGCGTCTGCTCCGCTCCGGTGATGTTGCGGGCGAAGAGGATCACGCCCGCGGGCTGAATCTTCCTGAGCAGGGAAGTGAGGCGCGGCGACATCTCGGTCCCGTCGAAGCCGATGAGGAGAAGCTGGCCGATGTTCACTTCGTTTTTCTTTTCTTACTCGCCTTCATGTCGAGGATGGAACCCTCAGAGCATGGGAGCTTGTGTAAGTAGAACCCATAAGGCGATTCCTTTGTGAACCATACGCTGCCCGCAGATTTTGGATGAAGGCTTATTTTGCAGCAGGGGTACTTATCCGCGCGGGAATGCGCCAAAATAAGGTGCCCCAGAAATTCAAGGGCGCGGGAGTCTCCTTCGATGAGCATCGTGTCTCGATTGAGGCTCGTCGTCGTTAGCTTCGGTGGCTTTCTCCTCCGGGAATAGAGTCTGACAATGTCGCTAGTGGTCAGTTCTTTCAGTCTTGCCATTTGATTCTCCAGAGATTTTTAATGCAGTGACCACAGGAAGCGCAACGAACATCACTCGATCTGCCTCTTCAACTCCGCCAGCAAGTTTAGCGCCTCCAGCGGCGTCAGCCGGTTCAAATCTACTTCGCGTAGCTTTTCCAGCACTGGCTGCGACAGCGGCGTGAAGATGGTCAACTGCGTCGGACGCTCCGGCTCGTTGGAACTACCCGGCGTCAGGTGCTCCGAAAGGCGGCGCTCGGACGATTCGTGCTCGGCCAGCACTTCGCGTGCTCGCACCACGACTTCGTTCGGCAATCCCGCCAGCTTGGCGACTTCGATGCCGTAGCTGCGGTCGGCCGCTCCCGGTTCGACGCGGCGCAGAAAAACTACGCTTCCGCCAGCTTCTTTGACGGAGACGTGATAATTCTTGACGCCGCTCAATTGCTCCGCCAATTCGGTTAGTTCGAAATAGTGCGTGGCAAACAAAGTCTTGGCTCGCACATGCGCATGAAGATACTCGACGGCGGCCCATGCGATCGCGAGGCCGTCATAGGTGGAAGTACCGCGCCCGACCTCATCGAGCAGGATCAGTGACCGCGCCGTCGCCGTGTGCAGAATCGCGGCCGTTTCCGTCATCTCGACCATGAAGGTCGAGCGCCCGCGCGCCACGTTGTCGCTTGCGCCGATACGGGTGAAGACGCGGTCGACGATGGCGAGGCGCACGGCACGCGCGGGAACAAACGAGCCCATCTGCGCCATGATCACGATCAGCGCCGCCTGCCGCAGATAGGTGCTCTTGCCTCCCATGTTCGGACCGGTCAGCACCACGATGTTGTGAGCGGACGAATCCAGAAACAGGTCATTCGGGACGAAGCGCTCGCTCCCAGCCGCAAGCTCCTGCAGTTCAATCACCGGATGACGGCCTTCGACAATTTCCAGATCGCCAACGTCCTCGGCCTTTTCAGCTTCATCGAAGTTTGGTCGGCAATAGTTTCGCAGCGCGGCGATGTGTGCCAGACAGCTGAGCACATCGACTTCAGCCAAAGCCAGCGCGGTTTGCCGGATGCGCTTGGCCTCGGCTGCAATAGCAGAACGCAACTCGGCAAACAGCCGCCGCTCGATTTCGACGATCTTCTCCTGGGCATCGAGGATCTTCGACTCATACTCCTTCAGTTCGGGAGTCGTGAAGCGCTCGGCATTCACCAGCGTCTGCTTGCGCTCGTAGTCGGCGGGCGAGAGGTGCAGGTTCGCTTTCGAAATCTCGATGTAGTACCCGAAGATGGAATTGAACTTTACCTTGAGCGACCCAATCCCGGTCCGCTCGCGTTCGCGCGTCTCTACTTGTGCCAGGTACTGCTTCGAGTTGCGGCTCAGGTCGCGCAGTTCGTCGAGATCTTTGTCGACTCCAGCAGCGATCACCCCGCCATCGTTCAGTGTGAGCGGCGGCTCTGGAACCAGCGTGCGGTCGATCTTCTCGCGGAGATCAGAGAGTTCATCGACTAGCCCATGCAGGGTTTTCAGTCGCGACGCGATCAGGCCGGCCAGGACCGCTCGCACTTTGGGAATGCGTGCAAGCGATGCGGCCAGCGCCAGCACGTCGCGCGGATTCGCCGTTTCCAGCGTGACCCGGCTCAGCAAACGTTCAAGGTCTAGAATTCCATCAAGCGCCCGCCGCAATTCTTCGCGTTGCACCGTGTCTTTGACCTGCGCTTCAACTGAATCCAGCCGGCCGTCGATCTCGGCCCGATCCAAAGACGGGCGCAGCATCCAGGTACGCAGTAAGCGCTTACCCATCGGCGTCACGGTCGCATCCAGGCAGCGGAATAGCGTCACTCCGGCATCGGTGCCCGCGAAGAGCGGTTCGATCAGCTCCAGGTTGCGCACCGTGACCGCATCGAGCACCAGGCAATTCTGCCGCTCGTAGAAACCGATGCGGTCCACATGATCGAGCGTGCCACGCTGGGTTGAGCGGATGTAATACAGAATCGCTCCCGCTGCCGAAGCCGCCGCCCGCTTGCCGGCCAGCCCGAAGCCCTCCAGCGAGAGCACGCCGAAGTGATTTTCCAGAAGCGGAATGGCGTGGTCGGGAGCAAAGATCCAATCGTCCAAAGGGGTCTCAGCCCAGCCGCTGCCTGAAACCCGAGGAACAGGCGCCGTGCCGGTCCGCTGGACGGGCGAGGCGCCCGTCACCGCACGGACACTGACGTGCCCGGACCGCTCAAGCAGCGGTGCCGAAGACCCATAGAGCATTTCCTTTGGGCGCAATTGTTCAAGTTCTTCTTGAATGCGTCGCCCGGCCGATTCGCCCCCGAACTCCGTGGCTCTGAACTCGCCAGTCGAAAGATCGAGCGCGGCAAAACCGACGCGATCTCCGACCGTTGCCACCGCTGCCAGAAAGTTGTTCTCTTCGGCGTTCAGCGACGAATCCGCCGCCGTTCCCGGCGTGACCACGCGCGTCACCTCGCGCCGCACCAGCGTCTTCGCCAGGCGCGGGTCTTTTGTCGGTACTTCCGTTTGTTCGCAGACCGCGACCTTGAACCCTCGGCGGATCAGCTTTGCGATGTAGCCTTCGGCGGCGTGGTAAGGCACTCCACACATGGGTATGGCCATGCCCTTTTCTTTATTGCGCGAGGTCAGCGTGATTTGCAACTCGCGCGCGGCCAGCACCGCGTCGTCGAAGAAAAGCTCGTAGAAATCCCCCAGCCGGAAGAACAGCAGAGCGTTGGGATGCTCTTTCTTGATAGCGGCATATTGCCGCATCAGCGGCGTAGAAGGCTCGGACATGGGGCAATTTGTAATCGGTAATTTGTAATTTGTAACCTCGTAATTTGCAATTCTATGCCGGAACGGCTTCCAACGTGGGAAGCTGAATCTCGGAAAGGTTGCAAATTACAAATCACCAATTGCAAATTACAAATTCTTTTGTTCTCCTTACGCCATGGAACTCCGCAAAGATCCCATCACCCGTTCCTGGGTGATCACGGGCGACGATGTTATCGAGCCCACTCCACGCTCCGAAAGTTGCCGTTTTTGCGGCCCTTCCGCCGAGCCAGCGCAGGTCATTGCCAACCTGCCCGGCGTGGATGGCAGCGCCTGGTCGGCGCGCTCGGTGGTGCACCCGCATGCGCTCTACCACATCGAAGGCGAGCCGGGTCGCCGCGGCGATGGCCTGTACGACCGCATGGGGTCGGTGGGCGCGCACGAAGTTCTGCTCGAAAATCCGCGTCACGACGGCCATCTCTGGAGTGTGAGCGACGTCGAAGTCGAACAGTTTCTCCGGCTGGCTGCTCTG
>Ga0209448_10000034_pt1 | contig 50141 bp, 29 predicted proteins | sample BogFormECP14_OM2_FD_188245 | JGI IMG/M metagenome (GOLD analysis project Ga0209448, IMG submission 188245) | Bog forest soil microbial communities from Calvert Island, British Columbia, Canada - ECP14_OM2 (SPAdes) (version 2) | ecosystem: Environmental > Aquatic > Freshwater > Wetlands > Bog ... | reverse complement strand
AGTCCCGCGATAAAACCTGGGTGGAGATTAACCCAGAACAGCATGACCACAGGCAGCAGCCAGGGCCGAGAACGCGTTCCACGCTGGTAGGCCCAGAGTTCGCCGAGAAATAACGCGAAAAAGACGGTAGTAAAGAGGTCGGCCCGTGGCGCCGTGCGGGCGGCAATAGACTGAACCGCAAACATTGCCAGGACCGCGCTGCCGATGTCTCCCCGGCGAACGATATAGGCCACAACCGCCAGACATGCCAGCGCACTTAACCAACTCAAGCCGGCGTAGCCAAACGCGCAGTACGTCAGGTAAAGCAGCACCCCTGCAAACGGTGGATAGTTCCATGGTTTTCCGGCTGACGTGAACGATAGAACATCGGTGCGAGGAATCTGGTGGTGCTGAACTACATAGCGTCCGGTGGCAAGGTGCCAGCCCATGTCGTAGTCGGCAACCGTGTGCAGGCCGGCGCACAGACCGCTGAGCAGTACCATCACAACGAAAATCGACCGCACAACGGGATAGGCTTTGTTCCCGGAAAACTCCATAAGTAAAAATAGCTTCCTGTGCATGAGACAGCAACCTCAGGCTAGCATCGCACCGCGAGTTCAAGAGATTCCGCCACATTTCATTTACCATGGCTGGCGTATAACTTGCCGCTGGGCAAGCGGTCTGACAGGTTCTCAAGACGAACAGGCATACCACATTGTGCGTAAGGATAAGCAGGTCCCCGGCGATTCTCATTCTGGCGATTGCGCTGATCTATGCGCTGTTCGCGGGACTGCGAACCGTTGGTGATCCCGATCTAGGGTGGCAACTCGCGACCGGGCGCTGGATCGTCCAGCACCACCGCATTCCGTTCACCGATGTCCTGTCCTATACGGCGGTTGGGCACGAGTGGGTTTATCCCGTTTTGTCGCAGCTCATTTCTTACTGGCTCTATCTCTTAGGAGGCTACGCCCTCCTTTCGTGGTGGTCGGCAGCGGCGTGCGTTGCGACTACCGCCGTCCTGCTTCGAGGCAATACGATCACCAGATGCCTGGCGGTGCTGGCCGTGCCGCTGATAGCTCTCCGCACGGCACCTCGGGCGGAAATGTTCAGTCAACTGCTATTTGTTGTCTTCGTAAGCATACTCTGGCGCTATCACAGATCTGGACGTGCGCTCTTATGGTTGCTTCCACTGCTCATGTTTCTGTGGGTGAACCTGCACCTGGGATTTGTGTCCGGCCTCGGTATGTGCGGCGCTTATGTTTTCCTGGAACTCGGCGAGACGCTGATTGCCGAGCGTCGTGCAGTCGCATTGAGCCGACTTCGTGCTGCCGCTCCCTGGCTGCTTGCGACCATTGGCGCAACTTTGCTCAATCCATGGGGACCTCGGAACTACATCGGTATGGTGAGACTGCTTCCGGTCCAGAGCAGCCTAAGGATCGTCGAATTGATGGAAATCCCTGTCACGTCAGGCAGTTTCACAGAAGCCTTCGCGTGGCGAGATCCGAGAAGCGCCTTCTGGTTGCTGTTCCTGATCGCAATCGTGGTGCTGCTTGTCGCACTCTTTAATCGGCGATTCGCTCCGGCGGTTATCTTGGGCGCCTCAATCTTTTTTGTTTTTCACGCAATACGATTTCAAGGACTGTTCGCGGCCATGGTTGTCGTCATCGGAGGCGCGATACTCAGCGACGGTGTCGAGATTGCCTGGGCCAAGCGTTCATGGCAACGTATCGAAGCTGCGACCAGCGAATTCAGGCCGGTGCTGGTGGTGTTGGCGGTAATTATGCTGACTGCTCTGGTTGGCATCAGGGTCTTGGATCTAGTCACTAACCGCTTCTATCTGCGAACACCGTACCAGTTCTCGCTCTTTGGGCCAGGGGAATCGAGGTGGTATCCAGAAGACGCCGCGACATTTCTTAAGCGTGAGCAACTGCCGGGAAATGTTTTCAATGATTACAACGTTGGCGGCTTTGCGGCTTGGCGGTTGTTGCCGGAGTATCCGGATTACGTTGACGGCCGAGGCAGCCCTTTCGATGGCGAAATTCTTCAACGTTCGTTTGAACTGAGGGGGCAGTCTTTGGATTCTCCCGAGTGGCAGCGGGAGGTGGCTTTCCGGAATATCACCACTATTTTGGTGTCGGTTGACCATGAACTTGGCGGTGGGTTGTCTGGCTTGGACACGTTTTGCGCCAGCCAGCTATGGCGTCCGGTTTACCTCGACACCCATGCGGCATTATTTGTACGCATTACTCCCGAAACCTCAGGATTGATCCGCCGGTTGCAAATCGATTGCAGCAAAACGCAGTTTGATAGTCCTCCTGCCTCAGATGGAAACCGGGGCAGAGCGGAACGGTTCGACTATTATCTGAATGCTGCCACTATTCTCGTTGTATTGAATCGTAACGCCGAAGCACTCGATGAATTAGAGCAGGCAGGACGTATCTTTTCGGAAAACGCCTTTTTGCATTACGCGAAGGGCACTGCACTGCTTAGCATTGGCCGTTGGCCAGAGGCTGAACTCGAATTCCGCACTTCCATCAAGCTCGATTCGAATGATGCTCCTTACGCTCTTGCCCGACTCTATGATCAGCAAGGTCGCTATGCGGACGAGGTGGCAGTCCTTAGTCGCGCGGCGGAACGGTCGGCGCAACCACATTGGCTCTACGTAAAACTGGGCTATGCACAACTCGCTCTGGGACAGCCGCGCATGGCTTTGTATTCATTCGATGAGGCGGAGAAGTCGAGCCCCTTTGGGAATGACGCGACCGAACTCGGTGCATCGTTTCAAGCACAAATAACGGAAGGAAGGCGACGCGCCCGGCAGGATTTGAAATAGGCATGATGGCTTTGCGAACCAGCACCCCTCCGAGCGAGCGCGTTGCATCCCAGAAGACCTGGAATGCGATCTTTTCAAAGCTCACGGAGCATCATTTCGTGTTGGCGTTGTGCTTGGTGGCTGCGATTCGCGTGTTTGTCTACTCCGCCGCCTTTCCGTTTTTCAATAACGTCGATGAGGGCGATCACTTCGACTTGGTCTTGAAGTACTCTCATGGACATATTCCCCGCAAACTGGATCTCCTGTCCCTTGAGGCGTCGAATTACATTGTGCTTTACGGATCGCCTGAGTACCTCCTGAGGCCGCAGCAGTTTCCGTATCCTTCTCCCCTATGGGCGGCACCAGAGCAGGTTAAAGCCAGGCTGCTGGCATGGGGGGCCACTGCGCGATCCGCCAATCCTGAATCATCGCAAGCTCCGCTTTACTACTCAGTGGCGGCTTTGTGGTTGTTGCTTGGCCAACGGTTGGGCATGGCGGGCGGCTTCTTGCTCTATTGGATTCGGTTTTTGAATGTGTTTGTGGCCGCAGCATTGGTGTGGTTGGGATATGTCGCCGCACGCCTGATTTTTCCAGAGGGGCGCTTTGTCCGCTTGGGTGTTCCCGTACTTCTGGCTGTCCTGCCACAAGACTTTTTTTATTCGATACAGAACGACGTTCTGGCACCTGTGTGTTTTGGCATGACGTTTATCGCGTTGATACGATGGTTGCGCGCTGACGTGCCCAGTGTGAAGCTCGGCTTATACACAGGCCTGTCGCTGGCGGCGGTGTGTCTGGTCAAGGTCAGTACCCTGCCGCTCTTGGCCGTGGCGGCCGTGGCTGTGGTGATGCAAGCTTGGAGACTGGCTCGCGCTGGCAGATTACATGCCGCGGCACCCGCTCTCACACTGTTGTTCATCAGCGCCGGATTGCCGATCGTGTGCTGGGCGGCATGGAACCTCCATAACTTTGGTGACCTTACCGGATCGGCTCCAAAGATCGCGGTGTTGGGCTGGACACGAAGGCCGGTCAGCGAGTGGCTTGATCATCCGATCTTCACGCTGCAAGGCTCGTGGTACTTCTGGTCGGAAGTGATGGCCAGTTTCTGGCGAGGCGAGTTCGTGTGGGGAATGCAAGGGCTTCGTTTGCCCGCCGCCGACGCTTTCTACCAGATCTCTTCGGCGCTTCTGGTCGGAGCAGCTATGGTTGGGTTGGTCCCACGATTCGCTCTTGCATCCAAGCCGCAGCGCGAGGGGCTTTGGCTTGCTTTCTGCGCCTTCATTTTCTCGGTCGGGTACCTTGTCTTGCTCTCGATTGCCTTCGACTACGGCGGCTCCTTTTATCCTTCTCGCGCCAGTCCGTATTTCCTTTCCGGGAGACTACTTGCCGGCGCGTTGATTCCATTTCTCTTGCTCTACCTGTACGGCCTCGAATGGGCGGCAAAACGTCTCCAGAGTGAATGGTCGTTGGGGTGGGTGCTTGCGGGCATGGTTATACTCATGGCTGGCTCGCAGATAGCCGTGGACCGCGTCGTTTTTCACAGCCAGTGGAACTGGTTTCATTTGTTCACGGGTTTGCGATAGAGCGCGGACTTCAGGGAAACATGTCGAGGTGGATTCGACCGCAAGGAGCACAACAACGCCATCTAAAGACGCCCGCCCGCTAATCCTCCCGTGGTGGTGGTCCTATGGGCTCATGCTGCTCGTGGTTTTGTTTTTTGGGATGATACGCGTCCGACTTCTGAATTTTCCCCTGGAGCGAGACGAGGGTGAGTATGCTTACAGCGGACAATTGATTCTGCAGGGGATCGCTCCCTATCAGCTTTGTTACAGCATGAAGCTGCCGGGAACCGCGGCCGCGTATGCGCTTTTCATGGCCATCTTCGGCCAGACCGCCGTCGGGGTGCATCTCGGCCTTTTGGTGGTTAATTCCGCGTCTATCGTTCTGATCTATTTCCTGGCCCGGCGCATCTTCGATCCATTCGCTGGCGTGGTTGCGTGTGCCAGTTTTGCAGTGCTTTCTATCGGGCCGTCGATCTTGGGCTTTGCCGGTCACGCAAGCCAGTTTGTGGTGCTGCCGGCGATCGGCGGGATTCTGATTCTCCTCAAAGCTATTGACTCCGAAAACCTGGGGACGTTCTTCTGGAGTGGGTTGCTGCTCGGGCTTGCGTTCCTCATGAAGCAGCCCGGAATTTTCTTCGTTCTATTCGCCGTTTTCTACCTTACGTTCCGCGCATGGAAACAGGGTTTGCAGTGGCGGCGTTTTACAGAACGTTTGGGGATTCTCTTGCTGGGAGCCGCACTTCCCTTCACGCTGACATGTCTGATTCTTTGGCACGCTGGCGTCTTTGAGAAATTCTGGCTCTGGACGTTTTCCTATGCACGACAGTACGGAACGAGGGTACTGTTCTCGCAAGGTCTAGAGAATCTCTGGGGCGCACTCTCATCCGTTGCCCGTCCCGCTGCTCTCATTTGGTTGATCGCGGCTGCGGGTGCAATCGCTCTTCTTTGGAGTGCGAAAGCGCGGATGCACGCGGTACTGGTTCTCGGCTTGCTCATTTTTTCCTTCGCGGCCGTCTGTTCAGGGTTTTATTTTCGGCTGCACTACTTCATTGTCCTTCTGCCGGCAGTATCGCTCTTGTGCGGAGCGGCAGTGAGCCTTTCGACCGCCGCGCTTCGGGATTCGCTTCGAAACCCGGCGTGGGCTGTCATTCCATCATTATTATTTGTACTGGCTTTGAGTCTCGCCATCGTCCATGATGGCGCATTCTTCTTTCGAACGGACCCAATTGTCTTGTGCCGCACCATTTACGGGCTCAATCCTTTTCCTGAAGCCGTGAGGGTTGGTGACTTCATCGCGCGTCATTCAGCGGACGGGGATCGGATTGCCGTTCTTGGCTCAGAACCCGAAATCTATTTCTACTCTCACCGGCACTCCGCGACGGGCTACATTTATACCTACCCGCTCATGGAACCTCAGCCCTTTGCCTCCGATATGCAACGGGAAATGGCCTCTGAAATCGAGAAGGCTAACCCTCGTTTTGTGGTGGTCGTGGATATACCAGAATCGTGGCTACGCGAAACGGATTCCGATACAAGCATCCTCTCCTGGTCGGACGCGTACCTCCGAAGCCGTTACCAGCTGGTGGGCGTTGCGGATTTGCTGGACTCGGGAACCGAATATCGTTGGGAGAACAACGCGAGAACCTATTCGCCACGTTCTCGCTTACAGGTCCTTGTGTTCGAAAAGCACGACTAACGGGATGTAACGACTCTCACCAGGATGTATTGCTCGGGGGGCAGCGGACCAAAGGTGAACGGCAACGGGCCCCAGTCGGACGAGTAGAAGCCGGCACCCAGTTGCCAGCTTATGGTGGTGGCCCAAGAGGGATTGGCAAACTTCAGGACTGTTTCCCGCCGGACCAACACTTCGTTCGGGAGACCGGCGAGTTCAGTGTTGTTTTCCGGCACGACCACGAAGTCGCCGAGGCGAACCTGGAAGTTTTGGTCATCCACCGGCAGAGCCCCCAGTTGCTCCATGTAGTACTGAAAGCCCCAATGCCCCTCGTACCAAAGCGTTCCACCTTTGTTGCTGGTCTGCGACCGGACGCTGTGGGCAGCGTCGCGCGCCAGATTCGCCAGGCGCGTATCGCCGCTGGCAAGCCAGATCGACAGAACGCCAGACACCATCAGCGCGCCAGCAACTTGCAGTTTCAGACTTCGCGTCCACGCCTCGTGCGTTGTCTCCAGCCGTCGCAAGGTCAGTATGCCAGCGGCGGGAATCAGCGGAAGCACCGACCGGGCGTTGACCGTCCAGTTTAGAAAGCTGGCAAAGACAAATGTGCCCACGACCCAGAGCCCCAGCAGCAGCGAGTCCGCGCTTCGTCGGTTCCAATAGTCGGTAATCGCCAAGGCCAGCGTGAAAAGACCGCTTGCTATAAAAAACGCTAACTGGCTGCCTACCAACCCCCAGTGGGAGCGGACTGAATTGAAACTTAGTTCTCCGCCGACTCGCATCCCTGATTGCACCCATCCAAAGATCAGCGCTGCGGCCGCCACGACACTCCCGGCAACAACGATGGCCGTCGCCCTTCGAGACCACTTAATCAGAGGAGCGAAGGCAAGCACGGAAAGGGTGCAGCCTCCAGTGAAACTGAGGCCGATCAATGCCATTGCCGTCCGGGAAGCTTGTCCGAAGGCTCGCTGCGCAGTTGCAAAACCAGCGGCGTCCGATAGGAGACCTCTTCCGTAGAGCGCCTGGGTCCAGTGTTCGTAGCCTATTAGTGCGGCCACGGGAATCAGCAGATACCACATCCAGTTTCCCGGGCGGCGCAGGCGCGCGAAGGAGTAGGCGGCGAGCAGGAGAATCAGCGACGCCCCGAAATACTTTGTCAGCGCGCTCGCCACGATTAAAAACCCAGCGCCCGCCAGATACCAGGCCTTTTGCGGTTGCAAGCCTTCGATCCACAGAATCACCGCCCACACCCAAAGCGCCAACATCATCGTGTCGCACATGACGCTACAGGCCGACACGAGTATCCCAGGCGTGAGAAGAGTGGCCAATGCAGCCAAGAGTGGATAACGCGTGAAATGCTTTGCCAGCCGGTAGGTTCCGAGGACCAGGGCCAGCGCCGACACGAGGAATGCGATATGAAACGCGCGCTCCGACCATCCGGCAACCTGGCCGACGGCCGCTCCGTAGTATGAAGCCAGCGGTGGATTCTTGGTAACGTCGGCCATTCGTTCCAGGTTGGTGTCCCAGACAAGACTGAAGCCGTAAGGGTCGAGAGGATACCGGCTGATCTGACGTGCAGCCATCACAAATAGCGTGTCATCTACGTGAAACGCGCGGCCAGAAAAGGGCAGAAGGCAGCCGATCGTCAGGACTCCGAGGAAAACGTATGAGTAAGAAGAGGACCGGTCGCTCGAGGGTTTGGGATCGCGTTCGTCGTTCACGGTGAGCACTTCGGACATGAGGGTGTCTCGACAAGTCTTCCGCAAGACGCACCAGCCTACAGCCGTCACGAAGCTCAAAGCAAGGGATGGCCGGGGAGTTGGCCGCGGCGTTGTGCTAACTCCATCCCAGGTCGTTACCGGTGATGGTACGTGCGCAAACGCCGCATGATGCCCACAGGGGCCTCCGCCCGGATCCTTGGTGCAACGCCTCTTGCATTTCTACTGGAAGACGGTGGTGATGTTGTTGGTGTTCGACTCTCGCTGCGAGTGATACCGTAGATGCTATGTCCGAACCCGAATCCATCCGCCTGCAATTGCCCGAAGAAAAGAATCGGAGACCCGCACGGGAGGAAGGTCAGGATGGGGTGCAACGCTATTTGCCCTTTTTTTTGGTTTGTACCTATCTTCTTCTGGGGGCGCGGTTTTTCGGCCTCATCAGGCAGTACGCCGTTAACGTGTTGTATTGGGACGAATGGGACCTTGACGACGCCGCGCTGTTCCAGCCTCACACCGTTTGGGAGATGTTCCGCTGGCAGCATAATTGGGCGCGGATGGGCCTTGGCGGACCGTTGCAGAAGCTAATGGAGCCCTCGATTCACTGGAATAGCCGTTATGATGCCTTCCTCCTTGGTGCGGGGATCGTCGGCGTGGCTGTGCTGGCGCTGCTTCTCAAGGTGCGTCTCTACGGCGGCATCGCTTACAGCGACGCTATAATCCCCCTGCTGTTTCTCACTCCCCTGCAGTACGAAACGCTGGTGCTATCCGATTCGGCGATTTTTTTTCTACCGCTGCTGTTCCTTCTTTATTGCTCCTGCTGGTTAATCCGGGCCTATCGCTGGAAGTACGTTTGCGTTTTGCTGGTGAATTTCTTTTTGATCTACAGCGGCGCCGGGATATTTATCGGTCCTTTAACCCCGGTACTGCTGGCTCTCGATTACTACGGGAATACCCGGCATCTGGCGCCCAGGTATCGGTGGGGTAGTGCTGCCGCGTTAGCGATCTCGATTGCCTCGCTCGCGTCCTTCTTTGTCGGGTATAAGTTTAATCCAGCCGTCGATTGTTTCTCGCCCGCACCTCGCAATCCAATCGGATATCTCTGGTTTGTGGCCCTTATGCTTGCCCATGTTGCTGGTTTCACGATCTTCAGCCTGACTCTCGCAACTTTGATAGGCTCAATCGCGTTGCTGTTGCTTCTGGTGGGCCTCGCAGTTGCAGCCAAGAGACTACTGGCTCAGAACTCGGATACCTGGTCCCGCGATGCTGCTATCGCCGCGTTACTGGCCTACTGCGCAATCTTTTGCCTCAGTACCGCATACGGACGGCTGTGCTTGGGATTAGTTGCCGCAGCCAGTTCGCGATACACGTTCTACGTGATTCTCGGCCTTTTCGGTCTGTACCTTTACGCCCTGTCGAATCACGGCCGCAACTTACGCGTCTCACTGGTTCTACTTTTGCTGACGTTCGCCCTGCTCGGCACTCGCCCTCTAAACCGCGTTGACGCTTGGGAGTTGGAGAACCTAAAGAACGGCAAACGCGCTTGGCGGGAGTGTTACATGGCCCGGCACGACATCCATGCATGTGACACCTTGACGGATTTCCCAATCTGTTCCAATCCGGAAGCCACGCACTTGCAGGAAAAGCTGGACTTCCTGGAACGCAACCATCTGAATCTCTACGACGACTCTCACTGACGCTTGCCGTAGGAAGTAGCGGCAAGTATTCCTCCCAGTTCTTTGGGCAGACCCAACAAGCTGGGGGCAGCCTGCATTTTGGGGTAATTCAGGGGAAGGATTTCTCCTTCCCCACAGGTTTACTGGTGGTGTTGTTGGCTTCGTTCGCATAGCCAGAGTGGCACGGGCGGCAGAATTGCGTCCTTTGCAACCTCGTTCCTCCGATTAGGTAGAGATTCCCAACCGCGGGAGAGGCATCAAGCCTTACTGCGAAGACTGTAACTCACCTCCCAAATACTCCACCCGGACAAGGCGAACGAAGAAAAAGCTTGACATATAGTGTTATAGTTAGCTATAACAGTATGTGACGCGCGGTGGCCCATTAGAGCTGATCGCTCGCAGCTGAGTACGCCAGCGAATACCCCTGGCCGAGAAGCAAAGAAAATATGAAGCAACCAGGAGAATGAAACATGAAATCCCATCGTTTTATGCTGTCCGTTGTTCTGCTGTCGCTCTGCACCGTGACTCTTGCCCAGTCTGACACGCAAAAGTCCTCCGTGGCTCCTGTGCCGTCCGAGGCGCAGAAGTCCTTTACAACCATGAAAAGTCTGGCGGGAGAGTGGGAAGGCTCCGTCACCGTCCCGGAGATGCCGGAGTGGTCAGACGGCAAGCTGACGCACATCTCGCTGCGCGTGACCTCGCGGGGAAACGTCCTCGTGCACGAGATGCAGGAAGCAGGAACGCCGTTAGATGCGACCAAGTACGACCATCCGGTCACCATGCTTTACGTGGACGGAGACCAGCTCACGCTGGTTCACTATTGCGACGCGGGGAACCGGCCGCGCATGACTGGCAAAATGTCGCCCGACGGCAAGGCGGTCGAGTTCGAGTTGAAGGACATCAGCGGCAGCCCGGAGGAACACATGCACCATTCGGTGTTCACCACCATCGACGCCAACCATCACACCGAGGATTGGACGTTCATGATGAAGGACAAGCCGATCCACGCGCACTTCGACCTGCACCGGACCAACTGACGCCGTTTTGCGGGCGTCTGACCCGCAGAGCGTGCCCTGAGCTTGTCGAAGGGCGTCATCCTGAGGAGAGCTTCAGCTCGACGAAGAATCTCGGGAGCGGCATTTGCTAAGGTTTACTCTGGAAACCCATGGACCATGAGTGGAACGACAATCAGCCGATCTACCGCCAGCTCCACGACCGTGTCGTCGCGATGATCCTGGACGGCGTGCTCAAGGAAGGCGATCCGCTGCCCTCCGTGCGCAACGTCGCGGCGGAATATCGCGTCAATCCGCTCACGGTCCTCAAGGGCTATCAGCAACTGGTGGATGAAGGGCTGGTCGAGACCAGACGAGGGCTCGGCATGTTCATCAATGTGGGCGCACGCGCCACGTTGCTGCAGGGCGAGCGGCAGAAGTTCCTGGGCGAAGAGTGGCCGAGGATCCAAGCCACCATCCAGCGGCTTGGCCTGAAAGCGGAAGAGCTACTGAATGGCTCGCGGACGGCGTCGAAGGCTGCGCCGTCGAAGTCCGCGAAGCCGGATCCCCCACAGGATCTCCCCAAGGAGGAGCGCTGAAGCCATGGCATGCATAGAATCACGTGGTCTCCGTAAGGCGTTTGGAACAACGATCGCGCTGGACGGCGTCGATCTGCGCGTCGAAGAGGGCCGCATCCTCGGACTCATCGGCCCAAACGGCGCGGGTAAGACCACCGCGCTCAACGCCATCCTCGGACTTACCTCATACCAGGGAGAATTGAGGGTGCTTGGACGCGACCCCTGGACCGAGCGCGATCAGCTCATGCGCGATGTCTGCTTCATTGCCGATGTTGCCGTGCTGCCGCGCTGGATCAGGGTCTCGCAGGCACTCGACTATGTCGCCGGCGTGCATCCGCGATTCGATCGCGCCAAGGCGGAAGCTTTTCTGGCGAAGACCACCATCCGGCACGGTAGCAGAGTGCGCGAATTGTCGAAGGGGATGGTGACCCAACTGCACCTCGCTCTGGTCATGGCAATCGACGCGAGATTGCTGGTGCTGGACGAGCCGACACTGGGCCTGGACATCCTGTATCGCAAGCAATTCTACGATTCCCTGCTGAACGACTACTTCGATCGCAACCGCACCATCGTCGTGGCAACACATCAGGTGGAAGAGGTCCAGCACGTCCTCACCGATCTCATGTTCATCGACCGCGGCCGCATCGTATTCGAGTGCAGCATGGAAGAATTGGAGTCGCGCTATCTGGAAGTGATCGTGCATCCCGAGAAGGTCGCGGCGGGACGGGCGCTCCAGCCGATGCACGAACGCCAGGCGATCGGTCGCAGCATCCTGTTGTTCGATCTCATGACGCTCGATCATGTTGACCGTCAGCACCTTGCCGCATTTGGCGACGTGCGCACGCCCAGCATTGCCGACTTGTTTGTGGCCGTGATGGGCAATCAAAGTGTCGCGAATCAAAGTGTCGCAAACCAGAGTGTCGCAAACCAAGGAGCGGGCCAATGAGTACTCAATCCAACGCGATGTCCGAATCCTTCCAATCGCAAAGCATCGCGCCCGCAATCATCCCGGCGACTCGAGTCTTGTACTGGTCGATGCGACGCGAATTGTGGGAGAACCGTTCGATCTATATCGCGCCGCTGGCGGTCGCTGGAGTCGCTCTGTTCGGCTTCTCGCTCAGTTCGATTGCGGGTATCTGGGAGAAGCCGCTGAGCCTCAATCCGGCACAACCTCAGGCGCCATACGACATGGCGGCAGGTCTGATGATGCTTACCGGTATCGTCGTGAGTGTGTTTTATTGTCTCGACGCGCTGCACGGCGAGCGCCGCGACCGCAGCATTCTGTTCTGGAAGTCGCTGCCAGTGTCCGATCTCACCACCGTGCTTGCGAAAGCGAGCATTCCTCTCGTCATTTTGCCGCTGCTCACTTTTGCAATCACCGTCGCCATGCAGTGGCTCATGCTGCTGCTGAGCAGCGCCGTACTGCTGGCAAGCGGTCTGAGTGTGGCAACCTTGTGGACGAAGTTATCGTTCTTGCGGATGTCATGGCTGCTGCTGTACCACATTCTCACGGCCCATGCGCTCTGGCCCGCACCAATTTATTGCTGGCTGCTGCTCGTATCCGGATGGCCGCGCCGCGCGACATTTCTATGGGCCGCCTTGCCCCTGGTAGCGATTGCCGGGGTCGAGCAGATTGCTTTCCACACTTGGCATTTCGCTGCCTTGGTGGGGTCCCGATTGATAGGTGCCGCGCCCACTGTCGCCTCGACATCGCCAGATATGTTCCCCACCCACCCAATGACACACATCGTCCCGGCTCTATTCCTGACCAGCCCCAGCCTGTGGATCGGCCTGGCAGTCGCCGCGGCATTCCTCGCCGCAGCGGTTCGGCTGCGCCGCTATCAAGGACCCATCTGATTCGCTTGCACTCTATTCAGGAAGCACACGGGTGATTAGGAGGGAACAATGTCATATTCTCCGATCTTACTTTTTCACTTTACCGCTGGCACTTTGGGAATGCTGTCTGGATTTGTCGCCATGTCGCTCCTCAAAGGTTCCGACCGCCATCGCGTCGCGGAAACGTATTTGTGTCCGCGTTCGCTTCACAAATGCGTTCAAAGGTGGTAGCCGTAGGGGAACAACGGGATCGGTGATTAGCCGTCTCGGTCGCGTTTCGGCTTTGAACAACTTCTGGTAATGTCTACTGGCATATGGGAAGGGGGAGTGTCCGCCCCTGAGGCGAAATCGAAACTCATGCCCACCCCTGAACAGGAACGGCGAGAGCGCCCGCGAGTCAAGGTGAGGGTTCCGGTGGAATTGTTCGTCGAGAACAGCGAGTCCCCCATCCGCGGCGCGACGGCAGACCTCAGGCTGAGTGGGTGCTACATCGAGACTATGTTTCCGTTTCCGATCGGCTCTGCTCTGGAGCTAAAGCTGCAAGTGGGAGAAAGCACGCTGCTGGTTCTGGCGAAAGTTGTCACCTGCGATCCGCAGGTGGGCAACGGGATGCAGTTCACCCAAATGCTTCCGGAGGATATTAGAGAACTGAGCACATTCCTGGAAGCGCAGAAGAGCGAGTGATCGATCAGGCCCATGAAGAGACTTCCACGCAAGGGCGGGCAGCGTTCGAGAAAGCGTTCAGGGAAGCAGGGGCGGCTTGTCGTGCTCTACGAAGACGATGCCGTCGTGGCCATCAATAAGCCTGCCGGACTTCCCGCTGTGCCGGTGAAGAACTCGACTACACCGTCCGCATGGTCTCTGCTTTCCGCGGAACTGAAGCCACGGAGGCAACGAGCTTTTGTCGTGCATCGGATCGATCGGTTTACTTCAGGCGTTCTGCTCTTTGCAAAAACCGAACGGGATCGCGACACACTGGTTCGACAGTTTCTCGACCACAGTCCGGTGCGGCAATATCTGGGAGTGGTTCGGGGACATCCCGGCGCTAAGGATAAAGAAGGGACACTGGTTCATTACTTTCGACGAGAAGGAATGTTTCAACAGTTGAGCAGCGGGAGCGACTCGCGAGCGGCTCGCGCTGAACTTCGGTATTGCATCGAACGCCGTCTCCGCGGCGCATCGCTGGTTCGAGTTACCCTGGTGACGGGATTGCAGAATCAGATCCGCGTGCAGTTTTCAGCGATCGGCCACCCGGTCGTCGGCGACAGAAAGTACCATCAGGAGGAAGCGTTGGAGCGGAGAATTGCGCGCGTGGCTCTTCATGCGGGGCATCTTCAGTTCGTCCATCCACGTTCGGGAGAGAGCGTCTCGGTTGACTGCGAACTTCCGCCGGACTTTCAGTCCCTGCTTCGGGCGTTGTCGCCGCCGACGCCTCGGCGGCGTTGAGTTTTCGCTCCACCGGCGTCGGTTGAGCAGCGGGAGTGTGTCCATCTCTATTTCAGCGCCCGCAGCGATTTAGCGGCCCGGTGTAGCAGCGCTCATCAGGCTTATGAACATCCGGTAAAACTTATCGTGGTCCAAGTCAACCTGAATCTCCACCGGCTGCAGCGTCAGTGCCGGCTTATCTTGCTCCGACCAGGTCAGAGTATTTCCATAACCGGCTCCCCGGTCGAGATCAACGCTCATGAAGCGCGTCTCTTGTTTGGTAATAATTGAGGGATCGATCCATGCGGCGGCGGCGAGTTCGTCCCACATAATATCGGCGCCTGGAGCGGACTGGTAAAAGCGGGCAACATACCGGGCCAGCGGAGTTCCCGCTTTGTCGATTTGCTCGATCATCGCGGAAGTCAGCCGCGTCTTGATCGAGATATCGGTAGGGGTGCAAACCATCTTCTTCCACGGCGCTCGCAATACGACCTTCGCAGCTTCGGGGTCGAACCAGAAATTGAATTCGTGACGCGGGGTGTTGATGAACTCCGGGTTGTCGGTTTGGGGAGCGATGCTTCCTCCCATGAAGACCAATTCCTCTGCCAGTTCAGGGAATTGCGGATCGAGTGAGATGGCCAGGGCGAGGTTAGTCATGGGGCCGCCCTCATAGATGGTGACTTCGTGCGGATACTTGTGCACCATTCGAATCAGAAAATGGACAGCGTCTTCATCGGCGGGCTTCGTTGTGGGCTGGCCCTCAGGGAGCGTGGGCACGACAAAGGGCTCGTGCCACCAACGATCATCCCAAGCCCCGGCATAGGCCACTTTTCCGTAGCGCTGTTACCACTGCTGCGCCTCTTCGCGGCGGCGGACGAGCGGAAACACGGCGCCGGGCACTACGGGGATGTCGGTGCGTCCGATGATTTCGAGCAGGCGAAGCGTATGCGCCACTTCTTCGTCGCGCCACTGGTCTCCGCTGACCACGGTGATGCCGAGTACTTCGACCTGCGGGGACTGAATCATCACCAGGAGGGTTTGCAGGTTGCTGCCGCCGGGGCCGGAGCAATCCTCATTGATGATGACTTTGCGGCGCGATTGCGCTGACGCAAAGCAACTTGCCAGCAGGAGCAGGACTAGTGCGGCGACGGGACTGCGTCTGGAAATGTTCATTACGACACCGGAGAAACTGGAATTGAACATTCAGAAGAACTAAAGAGATTAGAGCTTACACCTAACCTAGGCGGTGGCCACGGCGGCCAGGAGTGTTTCTGCGGGCGCGTTCGCGAGCAGTAGCTTGATGGTGACACGGGCTCCATGCGGCTTCACGTTTTCTATTTCCAGATCTCCACCACGCTTCTTGACGATGCCGTAACAGACGCTCAACCCCAGTCCCGTTCCTTTGCCTACGGGCTTCGTGGTGTAGAACGGGTCGAGTGCGCGGTTCAGATTGCCAAAGCCGGGGCCGGTATCCTCTACTTCGATCACCGCGCGGGCGCCGCACTGGTAGGCGCGAATGCTGATCTGTTTACGCCCGGGCATTCCCTCCAGTGCGTCGTTGGAATTGTTGAACAGGTTGAGGAGAATCTGTTTGATTTCGTCCTCGTTGGCGGCCAGCAAGGGCAGGTCCGGTGCGATGTCGAGTTCAACCCGGACGTTGCGCGTGCGGGTGTGGTATTCGCGAAGCGCCAGCACCTGCTGCACTACCGGAGAGAGCTGTGTGGCCTGAGTGTCGCGCGCACTTTGTCGCGAAAAGCGAAGCAGGTTATCAATAATCCGTTTCATGCGGCGGGCTTCACCCACCATCTTCGCCAGGTAATCGCGAGCATGCGGGGCGGCAATCGCATCGTTGATCAGTTCACCGTATCCCATAATCGCGGTTAGCGGATTGTTGAGCTCGTGCGCAACTCCGGCCAGCAGTTGTCCGAGGGCAGCCAGTTTTTCCGACCAAACCAGCTGCGTGTGCAAGTCTTTCAGTTCGACGGCTAGCGCGAGGTCGGCGGCGAGCATTTCGATGTGGGACAATTCGAGCGCGTGAATCGTGCTCGTGTCTCGTGGGCCAGCCAAGCGGATGCAGCCGAGGTACACGCCTCCGTCGGAGCAGAGCGGGATCAATAACTCTTCGCTATTGCCCGGCTTTTCGCTTTTGCTCGAGCCCGCGGCCGGGTTGTCGCGCGGCACAAACGGAATTGCTTCTTGCGGAGGCATTAAGTACGAATTCTTCCCCATGAGCGGCGCGTTGAAACAGATGCTCTTAATGTGATCGAGCGTCCAGTGTTCGGTTTGAGCCTGCAGTCTGCGCAAAGACTCTGCCGACAGCCCACTGGAGCCAGCTACCCACAACCTCCGCTCTGCATCTTCGAGTTGGACCACCGCCGCAGTAAAGCTCGTGACGTCGGTGATCGCCGACGCGATGGCCGGGCAAATGGCATCGAACTCCGCGCCACTCAAGAGGCGGGAAGTGATGCCGGAGAAGCGTTCCAATTGACGGTTGAGGCTCTCGGCCTTGTGCCGCATGCCCGCGATCGATTCTGACTTTTCTTCCACCACCGCCAGAATCATTCCCAGAGCGACGAAGAGCTTGGGAGTGTGCCACAGTTCGGCTGGAATAATCAGGTGTGGAGTGTGACGATCAATCAGCAATCTGAGGGGAAACGCGGCTCCCCAAGTGAAGAATCCACCAGCGATGGTCAGAATGGCGGGCGAGGGGCGCCAGTGGTTCCAGCAAATGAACACCGCCGCGAAACCAAAGCCGATGGCTGGGAGTGCAATTGTCCCTTCCTGAAAGGAGCCGCGAACAGCGGCTCGAATCGCCCACCCTCCGGCAAGCGCGCATAGGAAGGTGGCTGCCTCCAGGGACAACGACATCTTGCCGCTTACTTTGAAGAAGAAGCAGGCCGATCCACCGAAGCAGGCTGCCAGGCACAAGACATAAGGCCAGCGCGCTTGCACATCGTAGCAAGCGCATACCATGTACAAAGTGGAAGGCACACCCAGCACGAGCAAGAGGAGCGTGCGCTTGGCGCGGTCTTCAGCTACCGAGGAGACTGAGACCAGAAACGTGACCACGGCTGCCTGCAACGTTCCGGAAGCGACGGCTAACAGAAAAGAATCAGCGCGGACGTGATCCGGCTCCAGCAATTGCGCCAGGAAATGGGTGAATACTAGTGTCCAACCGACCGTCCAGAGTGTGAGGCGGGCGGTGCGCGCGTGGCGCTTCAGACATACAAAGATAATGACCAGCACGCCTACGATCAAAAATGTCGGAATCTTTTCAAGAACACTCATTAAGAATACATAGGGGGGAGAAGCATGGCCTACCTGTCACCAACAGTAACCAACAGTGGAACCATCGGTCAACGCCAGAACGTGCCATTCGCGTGGCACAAAAGGTGAGCAGCATGCACGGTGGTGCTATTGAGTCAGGTTGCTTGCGGAATGAAAAGGCGGGGAAAAAGGTAAAGGCTGTGACATTGGTTATGCTCTAGCCACCAACTCCTGCGAGGGAGCCAATAGCGTGGAGACATGCACCGTCACAGCCCTTGATGCGATTACCGCTTTCGCGGTCCCAAACCCCAACTACCCCTCGCAGAGCCGTCGGTTTTTTCAGGTCTGGCTGCTCTTCGGGTTACCCCGCCGAGCTAATCACTCAGCTTACTTCGGACTGGCAAAGTTTTATTTAAGCCAACCCTTTCAGCCGTCGACGGGAGCAACCTTAGAGACTTGGTCGAAGATTGTCAACGCCCATTATCGGTGCAATTGGCATATTGCTACGGATCAAGAAACAGAAACGCAACCCGTTGAATCATTAACGCTTTATGAACGGGAGATTAAATTCCTTCCTCTTTATCCACAAGATCATCCACAGGTGCCGGAGGCATGACCCACAGGCATTGGGGCGCAGTCGCTTTCGTTTGCCACGGGAGGCACCAAAACGGTATGCTCTCGCATCTTGAAGGAGCGATTAACCTTGATCAGCGGCACGGTTCGTCTTGTACGCTTCTCCAGCGCCCTCTGTTTTGTCTTTTACCTTCTTCACGGCGCTTCCTTGTTAGCGCGAACAGTGTTAGCGCAAACAGTGCTAGCGCAAACAATCGATTCCAATCTTTATTCCGGTATGAAGTGGCGGATGATCGGCCCCTACCGAGGCGGCAAGGTGAACGCGGTTGCCGGGAGTCCGGGAGACCCTGGTCTTTATTACTTTGGCTCGAACGGCGGCGGCGTGTGGAAGACAACCGATGGCGGCACCGTCTGGAAACCCATCTTCGATGGCCAGCCGGTGGCGTCAATCGGCGCGCTGGCGCTTGCGCCCTCCAACCCCAACATTATTTACGTGGGCAGCGGAGAGAACAATCTCTACCTGGATATCTCCTACGGCAACGGCGTGTATAAGTCCACCGACGGCGGCGAGAAGTGGCAACATCTGGGACTGGAAGACACTCGTCACATTGCGCGCATCCTAGTTGATCCGCGTAATCCTGACGTGGTGTTGTTGGCGGCGATGGGCCACAGCTTCGGCCCCAATACCGAGCGTGGAGTTTTCCGCTCCACCGATGGTGGCCGCACCTGGAAGAACGTGCTCTATAAAGACGACGTTACCGGTGCCGTCGATCTCTGCTTTGCTCCCGGCAATCCGCGAATTGTCTATGCGACGCTGTGGCATCCGATCCGCAAGCCTGGACAAGCGGGAACGTCGTTCGGCCCGGGCGGCGGCCTCTACAAGTCGACGGACGAAGGCGTCACCTGGAAGCCGATCACGGGTCACGGGCTGCCTCCTGGGGATTGGGGCCGCTCGGGAGTGGCGGTCGCTCCGGGCAACCATGGCCGGCGGGTTTACGCGCTGATCGAGACCAAGGACAAGTACAACGGACTGTATGTCACGAACGACGGTGGAAAGAACTGGGAGCGCGCTACCACGGATGATCGCATCTCCGGCTATTGGTATATGAGCGAGATCTTCGTCGATCCGCGGAACGCGGATGCGGTGTACGTCCCGGAGCAGTCGCTCTACCGCTCGACCGACGCTGGGAAGACGTTCACGGTGATCAAGGGAGCGCCGGGCGGCGACGATTACCACACCATGTGGATCGACCCGACGGACTCGCGGCACATGATCCTCGGAGTAGACCAGGGGGCAACCATTAGTTTGAATGGCGGCGAATCGTGGAGCACCTGGTACAACCAGCCCACCGGCCAGTTCTATCGCGTGGCAACGGATCACGGATTTCCTTATTGGGTATATGGACCGCAGCAGGATAGCGGGACGGTCGCCACTTCGAGCCGCGGCAATGATGGGCAGATTACCCAGCGCGACTGGTTTCCGGTGGGACCGGGCGAAAGCGGCTACACCATCCCCGACCCGCTCGATACTGACGTGGTTTATAACGCTGGTCCGGGGGGCAGCGTGGTGCGAATGTCAAAAAAGACGGGGCAAATGCGTGACATTTCTCCCGCGCCGATTCTGTTTGGGGCGAAGTATCGCTTCAATTGGAATATCCCCATGGTCTTTTCTCCCCAGGATGCGCACCTCCTCTACATGGGAACGCAATTTGTGCTCAAGACGGTAAACGGTGGCACGAGTTGGGAGACGACCAGCCCGGATCTGACGCGGACTCTGGCGGACGAAAAGGACCCCAAGAAGCCGCTGGGCTCAATTATGACGATTGCTCCATCGTCGGTTGGAGAAGGCGTGATGTGGGCCGGAACCGATGACGGAGCGGTGCAGTTAACGCGCGACGGCGGCGCGACTTGGCGGAATGTTACGCCGCCCGCGGTCTCGGAGTGGAGCGCCGTGCAACTTATCGAAGCGTCGCACTTCGACGCCGGTACTGCGTATGTTGCGGTCGACCGCAATACTCTCGATGATTTGCGGCCGCACATTTTTCAGACGCATGATTTCGGAGTTACCTGGCAGGAAACCGTCAGCGGCATGGGCGATGCCGACATCGTGCGGACGGTGCGCGAAGATCCGATGCGCAAGAATCTGCTTTACGCGGGAACGGAACGAGGGGTATATGTGTCATTCGACGGCGGGGGCCACTGGCAGTCGCTGCGTTTGAATATGCCGATGGCGGCGGTGCATGATCTGGCCATCGAGCAGGGCGATCTGGTGGCGGCAACCTACGGGCGCGCGTTCTGGATTCTCGATGACCTTTCGCCCCTGCGCCAGATGGACACGCAATCACCTCCCGCAACACCTTTTCTTTACAAGCCGCGGGCGGCGATTCGGGTGCGGCGCGACGAAAATCAGGACACACCGGTGCCGCCGGAAATTCCGGCCGGAAAGAACCCTCCCGATGGCGCCATTCTCGATTACTTTTTGCCGGCAGAAACGACCACCGACGTTCAACTCGGGATCTACGACGCACAAGGAAAATTGATACGCGCGTATTCCAGTGCTTTGCAACCCGAGGTGCATGAACGGCCGCTGCAAATCGCGGAATACTGGATTGCGCATCCACAGCCACTTGCGAAAGGCCCGGGCATGCATCGTTTTGTTTGGGACTTGCGCTACCCGGACCCGCAGGCGGTGCACGTGCAGACTCCTTATAACTATTCGATGGGCGCGATCGTCGGTGAGACGCCGCTCCCGCCGCAAGGACCGCTGGTGTTGCCGGGAATGTATGAAGTTCGATTGACGGCCGGCGGCCAGACCTACCGCCAACCGCTCGATGTGAAGATGGATCCGCGAGTGAGTTCCGTGCGGGACGGATTGGAGACCACACTTGATCTGGAACTCAAAATTTCGGCGGCGCTGCGACGTAACTTCACGGCTTATCAGCAGGTAAAGGACCTGCATTTGCGCCTCACAGAGTTCAGCAAGCAGCCGGCGGGAGATCCGGTCGCCACCGCGGCAACACAACTCGATGCGAAGGCGGCGGCGCTCGAAGGCGCGTCCGTCGCTGTTCTTGCTACTCCCAAGGATGGGAGTTTCATGACGGTGAACGACAGTCTGGTGGCGCTGATCGCTCTGGTGGACGGCGCTGATTTTGCGCCTTCCGCAGAGTCCTTCGCGGCCTGGCGGAGAGTCTGCTTGGCGATGAACGCGACGCTTGAGAAATGGCAAGAGTTGAAGGAGAAAAATCTGGCGGATTTTCGAAAGATGGTTGAACCGCAAAGGGCGGCTGCGGTTCCTGATTATCCGCCGATCGCGACCGACGAAAACTGCGGAAAATAGCTGTCTAGGATTGTTATGTGAATGACCGGCGTGGACGCCGGCGCTACGATTGGGCGGCTGTGATAGACTTCCGCTGCAAATTCCCGTTCTGCACGCGTGTCCGCCAGTTGGCGTTTCGCAGGCCAGTCGATTCGAGGAGACTTTCATGAGCTTCCACTTCCCTAGATTGCTGACACTTACATCGTTTCGTTTTCTTCTTCCCCTGCTGTTTGCGACAACCCTGGTGAGCGGACAGGCCAGCGGCGCGCCGTTGCTGCTTCGCAAACCAACGGTGAGCCGAACCCAGATTGCGTTCAGTTATGGCGGCGATCTGTGGACCGTTGACCGCAACGGCGGCGAAGCTCGGCGGATCACGACCGACGTCGGCATCGAAATTGATCCGTACTTCTCCCCCGACGGTTCGCTGATCGCTTTTACCGGGGAGTACGAGGGCAACGAGGACGTGTACGTCATTCCGGCGGCGGGTGGGATGCCTAAACGGCTGACATCACATCCTGGACCCGATCAAGTGGTGGGCTGGACGCACGACGGCCGCATTCTGTTTCGCTCCCAACGGAATAGCTATTCGGGTTTCAACCGCCTGTTCACGGTCGGAGTCGAGGGAGGCCTGCCGCAAGAAGTGCCGCTGCCCTCGGCAGTCGAAGGATCCTATTCGCCCGACAGCTCGCACCTCGCCTATGTGCCGTTCACTAACTTCGCGGAATCGTGGGCATTCCAGCGCGGCTTGAAACATTATCGCGGGGGCAAGGCTTCACCGGTGTGGATTGCGAACCTGGCGGATTCCAGCGTGGAGAAGATTCCGCGCACGGATTCGAACGACTTGACTCCGATGTGGGTCGGCAATCGTATTTACTTCCTCTCCGACCGGAATGGCCCGGTGAATCTGTATGTGTACGACGTAACCACGAAACAGGTGAGCGAGGCGATCCGGAGTAACGGGGCGGATATCAAGTCGGCGTCGGCGGAGCCGGATGCCATTGTGTATGAGCAATTCGGATCGATTCATCTTTTCGACCCGGCAACCGGGCAGCAGCATGCCGTGGATATTCACGTGACCGGCGACTTCCCTGCCGTGCGGCCGCATTTTGTAAAAGCGGCCTCGCACATCGAGAACGCAAATATTTCGCCCACTGGAATGCGCGCGGTGTTTGAGGCGCACGGCGAAATTCTAACGGTGCCGGTGGAACATGGCGACATCCGGAACCTGACGAATTCTCCGGGAGTTGCCGACCGCAATCCGGCGTGGTCGCCCGACGGAAAGTGGATCGCGTATTTTTCGGACGAGTCGGGCGAATATGCTCTGCACTTGCGCGCGCAGGACGGGCTCAGTGACGTGCGCAAAATCAATCTGGGCAATCCACCGTCGTTTTTTTATTCGCCGGTGTGGTCGCCGGACAGCAAGAAGATCGTTTACAGCGACAAGCGTCTGAACCTGTGGTATGTGGACATTGAAGCGGGCAAGCCGGCGCTGGTCGACACCAACCCATACGAAGGTGAACCTGGAACAGGATTCAATCCGGTGTGGTCGCCGGACAGCCGGTGGATCGCATACACACGACAGCTCACCAGTTGGATGCGAGCGGTGTTTATCTATGGCGTAGAAGACAAGACCGCGCACCAGGTTACAGATGGCATGAGTGACGCGGCGTTTGCCGCATTCGACAGGAATGGGAAGTATCTTTATTTCACGGCGAGCACGGATGACGGGCCGGTCCTGACCAGCAGCATGGGCTCGTACAAAATACCGGTTACGCGGAGCGGATATGTGATCGTGCTGAGCAAGGAGCAGAAGTCGCCGCTGGCTCCGCAAAGTGACGAGGAAAAAATCGAATCGGCTGCGGGCGCTTCTGACAAGAACGCCGCAGAAAAGCCGAAAGGCCCGGCTGACACAGAAGAATGCAAGGCGGAAGAACCGCCCAAGGGCGACGGCGAAAAAGCGGGCGAAAAGGCCAAGGAAAGCTCCGGCAAGGACGACAAAGACAAAGATAAAGATAAAGATAAAGATAAGACCGCGAAGAAGGACGACAACAAATCGAAGCTACCCCCGGCCGTGCGCATCGACTTTGAGCAGATTGATCAGCGTATTCTGGCTTTGCCATTTCCGGCAAGAAATTACGCTGGCCTGCTGGCGGGCAAGACCCACGTTCTGTATCTGCTGGAAGGGCCGCCGGTGGACGATGGCGCGGGGAATGCCGCCAGCGTCCACAAGTTCGATATCTGCAAGGGCAAGACGGACAAACTGCTGGACAATGTCGGGAACTTTCTTGTTTCGGCAAACGGGGAGAAAGCGCTCTACGAGCAATTGCCGGAGCGAAAAGCCGGAGGCGGCGGAGATGGCGGCGGACGTCCGCATGGCCCGTGGTTTATCAAAGCGGTGGACGCGCTGGGCAAGCCTCCGGATCCGAACAAGCCGGACGGTGCGCTCAAGCTGGATGCCATGGAGGTGTACGTCGATCCGCGCGCGGAATGGAAGCAAATGTACCGGGAAGTCTGGCGGATTGAGCGCGACTTCTTTTACGATCCCAACCTGCACGGCGCTGACATGAAGGGCTTGATGTCGACGTATCAACCGTACGTTGACAACGTCATGAGCCGCGCCGACCTCAACTATATTTTCGGCGACATGCTGGGCGAGATCACGTCGCAGCACGTTTACATTTCTGGCGGAGACAGGCCGGAGGTGAAACACGTCGGCGTCGGCCTGCTGGGCGCGGACTACAGCATAGAGAATGGCCGCTATCGCTTCTTGCGCGTCTATCAGGGCGAGAACTGGAATCCCGACCTACGAGCTCCGCTGACCGAACCGGGGGTGAACGTCCACGAAGGTGAGTACCTGCTGGCGGTCAACGGGCGCGAACTCCGCAGCAGCGACGAGATTTACAGCTTCTTCCAGGAGACGGCCGGCAAGTCCATCCAGTTGAAGGTGGCGTCTGACGCTGGTGGCAAGGAAGCGAGGAACGTGATGGTGGTTCCGATTGCCAATGAGCGCTCGCTGCGGCAGCGCGCGTGGATGGACGCAAACCGCCACAAGGTGGAGGAACTGAGCAAGGGCCGCCTCGCCTATGTCTATCTGCCGGATACGGCGGTCAACGGCTACACCAATTTCAATCGCTACTATTTTGCCCAGACCGACAAGCAGGGTGCCGTCATCGATGAACGCTTCAACGGAGGCGGATGGATTGCGGACTACATCGTGGACTGGCTAAAACGTCCGCTGTTCGCCGTAGCCATGACGCGGGAAGGAAAAGACAATGACATTCCGCAAACGGTGCTCGGCCCCAAGGTGATGTTGATCAACGAAAGCGCCGGCTCAGGCGGCGACGCACTACCCTGGATGTTCCGGCGGCAAGGGACGGGTCCGCTGATCGGCACGCGCACCTGGGGCGGGCTGATCGGCATCGGTGGCTATCCACCGCTGATCGACGGTGGCGGAATCACGGCGCCGCGCTGGGGCATCTTCAATCCCGAGACAGGTGAATTCGACGTGGAAAATAAAGGCGTAGCGCCGGATATCGAAGTCGAGTTCGACCCGGCCTTATGGCGGCAGGGACATGATCCGCAACTCGAGAAAGGCGTGGCCACAGCGCTCGAACTCTTGAAAGCCCATCCGGTACCGGAGATCAAGCGACCGAAATATCCGGTGTATAACTGGCCGGCAGTACGCAGCGCGGCCGGCGGAGCGGAGAAGCCGGGGGGAACGAACTAGGGCGGAATAATCATCATCCTCACCTTCGGATGGAGTTATTTTCTTTCCCCGACGTACCAGGGCGCAGTCACCGCAAAGACGCGCTCATTGCCGCGGACGAGAAGAACCCATTCCAAAAGCCGTCCGCGCTGATTGTGAAGGAAGTATTCGTACCACTTGTCTTCGACGAGCTCGGGTATAACCACGATGATGTTGCGATCCGGATGTTTTTTCGCAAGATCAAGAATGAACTGAACGATGGGAATGATGATGAAGCGGTAGGGTGAAGGCAGGACGTGAAGCTGGGGCGGTTCCTTGCCTGCCGCGCGGAAGGGCCGGTCGACGTATTGTTCCCAATCGTCTTGCAGCAATTCGGAGTGCTCGTTGGGCTCGACGTGCAAAGCGATCACTTCCGGAGAAAGCCGGGCGGCAAATTCAATTCCCTGACGCGTGATGTTGCTCCAGCGGTCGATGGCAATCACCGCAATGGGATGCTGGTTGAGCCCGGCGGCGTCAACGGGAATCTTGCAACTGGTCAGCAGCTTTACGGAGTGGTAGTGGCGGCGGACCAGGGTGAAGAGAAAAATTGTCAACGGAATGAAAAGCAGGGTGATCCAGGCGCCTTCGACGAACTTCGCAATCAGCACGACGCCCGTGGTGATGCCGGTAACGAGAGCGCCGAGGCCGTTTACGAGCGCGCTCTTCAGCCAATGCGGTCCGCGATTTTTCAGCCAGTGCATGACCATGCCGGCTTGCGAAAGCGTGAAGGCCAGAAATGCGCCGACGGCATAGAGCGGGATAAGCCGGTCGGTGATCCCGCCAAAAAGGATGAGAACTCCGCCGCAGAGCACCGCCAGCACGACGATGCCGTAGGTGTAGACGAGGCGCCGGCCGCGGTATCCGAAGGCGTGCGGGAGGTAATTGTTCTGCGCGATGGCGCGGCAGAGGCGCGGAAAGTCGGCGAAAGCGGTGTTGGCGGAGAGCGAGAGAACCACAAGAATCGAGCCGATGGTCAGATAGTAAAAAAAGCCTTTGCCAAAAACCGCGGCGGTGAGCATGGAGAGCACGCTCTGATAGCCGGGCTGTCCCGGATCGGTGGCAGCAATTCCGTAAGTCTTTACCAGATACGAGATTCCCGCCAGCAACACCGCTAATAGAAAAATAATCACGGTAAGAGTGCGCTGGGCATTTTTCACGGTGGGCTCCCGGAACGCCTTCACGCCGTTGCTCACAGCCTCCACGCCGGTCAAAGCGGTGCAGCCGCTGGCGAAAACCTTCAGCAGCAGCCAGTAGCCAACTGCTTCCGTCATCGGCGGTGGAGGTGGAAGCGCAACTGCGGGCGTGGGATGCCCTCCGCTGACGAGCACGCGGACAACACCTCCGGCGATGGTGATGAGAAGTGTGCCGACAAACAGATAGGTAGGAACCGCGAAAGCAGCGCCAGCTTCGCGCACTCCGCGGAGATTGAGGATGGTAATGACGATGAGTATGCCCACGCAGAGAGAAACGGTGTGCGGCAGCAAGGATGGAACGGCCGAGACCAACGCGCCCACTCCCGCGGAAATGCCGACGGCGGCGGTGAGGATGTAATCGGCGAGGAGCGCGGATGCGGCCAGCAGGCTGGCAGGTGCTCCCAGGTTGAACCGCGCCACAGTGTAGGAGCCGCCGCCGGAGGGATAGGCGGCGATGGTCTGGCGATAGGAAAAGTACACGATCACCAGCAGCGTGATGATGGCGGCGCTGATGGGAACGATATAACGAACGCCAAGAAGGCCCAGGGGAATCAGCAGGCTGAGGGCGGCTTCCGGGCCATACGCAGCCGAACTGAGGGCATCGAGGCCAAAGATCGGAATGCCCTGCGCAGGACCGATCTGCTCGGCGCGTTCGTCGCTGGTGCGGATCGGCTTGCCTACAACGAGGTCAAGTATGTTCATGAGCAAGATCTACGTGTTGATCTTGAGGTGCCCCGGGCGAGGATTCGGATATGAGATCGCATTCGGCGCATATCTCTAACTGCAGATCTGATTGGAGAATGGTCTGGCCAGACTCAAGATAACATCGGTCACGCTGCAATCAAAGATACACTTCACACGCCAAATGGAGGTCGGCTGCTTGCGCGTTATCAGGCGGTGCGCGCAAGAGTGTTCGGATTATCGCCAAGTCTCAGGGATGGCCGTTACTGATCGCCGCGGACTTTCCACCAGTCCAACTGTTCGAACTCCGCCATCTTTTCTGCCCCCTGTTGCGTATACCAATCTTGCCAGGCCGATGCATCGGCGGGCAGGGTTTTGTCGGTAATCTCGCGCAACGCGAGGAAGGCCCAGTTACGCATTTGCGGGTTGGTTTGTGGATCTGCTGCCAACTCTATCAGTTTGGGCACCATTCGCATGCGCTGTTTGCGCATGAAGTTGCCGCAGTCGGACACATTGCAGCCCGCGCGATTGCGGACCGCGTCGGAAGGGTCGTGCGTAAAGGAATCGAAGAGCTGGTCCAGAGCTTCATCGGTGCCAAGGTAGCGCATGCCTTCAACGGCCCACTGGCGCACCTGCGGGTTGGCGTCATTCTTGGCGTAGTCCACCAGGACGGGATAAATGTGATCGTAGCCCACGCCGCGCCCGGCCAGCATTCCCATGGAGTACACGCTGTAGGCGCGATGTACGGGGTCGGCTTTCGCCTGTGCGATGAGGGCGTCTGCCGAGGCGTCAGTTTTAAGCACTCCGTTGATCGCCAGGTTGAGATCCGCGTTGGCGTAGCGAACGCGCAGGTCGGTCGAGAATTGAGAGCGCCTCTCCAAGTCGTTTATGTGTGCGGTGCGCTGGAGATCGTGCCAAACGCCAACATTCTGCTCGAACAAGTCGAGCGCGCCGGTATCGTGGTGAATTGCCCGGTCCAGCAATTCTTCCGCCTGCGCCTGTTCGGGGAGCGTTTGCAGATGTTGCAGATCCAGATGTTGCAGGTCAATGTCTGTGAGCGGCGAGTGAGCCACCTGGCGCGGGGAAGATTTGGCCGGTGCCGGGACCTTGGATACACGGGTGGGCTTGCCGTAATCCCGAGAGAGAAAACGGTAGCCGACGAAACCCGTCCACGCGAGGAAGAACGCGATCCCCACCGCGATTGCGACCGGACTATTTTGGCGAAAAGCTGGGAGCGATCTTGCCGGTGCTTGTCCACGTTGCGGCGGCGGACCGTAGCCGCCGAGAACAGTGTCGACCGCGACGTGAGTGTCGAGTTTAAGGCCGGCGAGCTTCTCCAGTTGGGCGGCGACCCAGCGCGCCTCCTGACGGTTATCGATCATGTCGACGAGCGTCGCATTCTCTCCATTCCTCATCTGCAAGCGGAGAGAGTAAGAAGCTGGTGTCCCTGGTTGCTGCGCCTTGGTGACGGGCAATATCTGAGCAATGTCGGAGAAGCGAAATTCACGAGCCCCTCCGATGCCGAGCAGAGCCCGACGGCGGACAATCCTGCCATTGCCCGCCTGGATGCGGAATGAGACCAGCGTCGAAAGAATCAGTCCGTAGATCAGCAGGAGTTCAGCCAGTCCGAACACCACGGTGATGAACAATGGAGCTTTGGAATGTGCGAGGAAATAGACGATGGCCGTCCACACGACGGTGAAGAAGATCAAAACCAGGACTTGGGACGGGTTGCGAAACGCCGGGAAATAGAATTCGGTGCTGCCGTCCATCCCCGCCGAGACTACAACTTTCGGATTCTGGGGAGCGGCCACGTCGGAGGCATCGGACTGGAAGGCGGGGGGAGCGGTTGCGCCCTGCGCGTCACTCAGAAAAACTGGCATCGGCTCTGCGGCTGAGGCCAGCGCCGACGATGGCGTCAGGCGAAAAACCGGGACCTCGAAATCGTCGGAATAATCCACGCCCGGAACGTCCGCTTGCGCGTGCAAGAGCCATAGCACCTGATCGCTCGGCTGGTCGTGATTCGACTCATAGGCGTCGCTCGGTATGCTGAAGTCCACTGGGATCATGGCATCGCCCATCGGTCCGTGGGTGAGCAATTCTTTTGGCACATTCTTGTCCGCCTGCCAAAGAACGCTCTCCTGGATGGAGCGATTCTTACCCGAGCCCGTGATGACCCGGCGGACGCAAGAAAGGCGCAGGTCGATGCCATGTCTGGCATCGGAGTTGAAGCGCAAGTGGATGGTGCCCTTCAGCGTGCGGCCCGGAGAAAAGGGCAGCGAGGCGAACTCGAAATAGGTTTGGCCAAAGCGCTTCCGCCGGATGCTGGCCCGTATGGCCGCACCCGCCAGAATGACGCCAACGATACAGAACGCAGATGGTATGAGGGCTTTAAGATCGTAGTTGCGCAACAGTTGAGGCACGACCGAGACCGCGATAGTGAACGCAATCCCATTCCAAAAAATCGCCACCGCCCAAAGACCGAAGGCGCGGTTCCGGTTCTCGCTTTCCGCCCGACTAACCGCCCAGTCCTTCCGCCACAGCCAGGGAGATTGTGGGTTGGACACCTCGGCTGCCGCCTGCTCCTGTAATTTGCGGTTCCCGTAAATCGCCGCGTAAACGATCCCGCTGCCGATTAGAGCGAAGATCGTGCAGACCAGCACTCCCACGAATCGATTTCCGTGAACCTGGCTGGGGTCACCGGAGAAAAATGCGGTGGCTCCAAAGAGTCCAAAGGCCACAAAAATCAGGCCAAAAACAGTGAGAAAGATTTCGCCCCCCTTGGATGTTCTCGTCACAGCGGAATTATAGGGTTGATCAAGACCGGAACGATAACAGGAGAGCGGCATCTCCATTACTCAAGTCACGCGCTTTCAACCTCCTCCAAACGGCATCGCGCTGACTCAATGGAGACAAAGGTCTCGCCTGGCGTGGAGGCGGTGACAACGAGCCGCGCAGGGCGCTAGCCAGGAAGGTTGACACCGCTGAGAAAACCTCCGATGTGGGCGGTAAGAGCAACGACTGCGGCAGTCAGGAGTTCCAGCGGCAGGCAGTAACCAGGAAGCGCAGAACCTGAGGCTCTTGCTCTTGGCCGCCGAAGATGGATCGATGCTCCTTGCGAAGTTTGTGATGGTCTTTTCGAATTCTTCGATAGCCAATTACTCTTACTCCAGCGTGGAATCGATCAAGGCCAGGGCGTGATGTTGCGCACATAGTTCACTGATCTTGGCGACCGCGGCTTTCAGCGTCGCGATCACGTCGGAGTTCCTCCTCGTTTCACCGTGCAGAACCCGCGGCATTCGGTTTTATTCCAGGGAAATTTATTTTGCCGCTGTGGGAATAAAGCGGGCGTTCGCTGGTTTACTCTTGTGTGGGTGTCGGAAGAGCGCTCATTGTCGGGGTCGTTCGAGGAGCTGGCCATGCCGCTCTTTGACCGGCTTTATAACTTTGCCCACTGGCTGACACAGGATCGGCAGGAAGCCGAGGATCTGGTGCAGGAGACATACGTGAAGGCGCTCAAGGGATTCTCGTCGTTCCGGCCGGGCACCAACTTCCGCGCCTGGATCTACCAGATTCTGCGCAACACGTTCTTCACCTCGCGCACCGGCCTGAAGGCGGCTGCGACCGTGCCGCTGGATCTGGAAGGCGACGAGGGAAATCTTCCCGCGGTCAACGACACGCCGGAGAGCATCCTGCTACAGCGTTCGGATCGGCAGTTGGTGCAGGAAGCCTTGGGCCGGCTGCCGGTTCCTTATCGCGAGGTGCTGCTGCTTTGTGAATTTGAAGAGATGTCGTATCAGGAAATTTCTGCAACTCTTACCATCCCCATGGGAACGGTGATGTCGCGTTTGTCGCGCGCACGCCGGGCTTTACGCGATGCCGTGCAGGAGTTGCAAGGAAAGTGAATGGGGTTACGTGAACGTGGTTAGGTAAATCATGGCCTGCGAGCATTGGACTGAAAAAGCCGGGACGGAAAAAGGCTGGACTGAAAAACTCGATGCTTACCTCGACGGGGAACTCCCCGCCGACGAGGCGCGCGCGTTGGATGAGCATTTGCGCGGATGCTCCAGTTGCGCCGCCGAGGGCCTGCGCAAAGTTCAGCAGAAGCGCGCGGTCGCGGCGGCCGGCCTGAGATTCACCCCAGACCCGGCTTTTCGGGCGCGCATTCAGAAGAGCATCGCGGCGCCGAGGCCAATGCCGTGGAAGCGGCTGTGGCTTCCCGTGTTTGTAACTGCGACTGCCACCGCGCTGCTGATTGCCGGTGCACTTTTTCTGAATCTCCAGGGTGACCGCCGGAGCGAAGGGCAGCTGATCAGCGAACTGGTGGACCAGCACGTGGCAACCCTCGCCAGCGCCAACCCGGTTGACGTTGTTTCCACCGACCGGCACACCGTGAAACCATGGTTCGCGGGCAAAATTCCCTTCACCTTCAACCTTCCCGAGTTGCAGGACTCACCTTTCGTGCTGGTCGGTGGAAGGGTCAGCTATCTGGGCCAAGCGCCGGGGGCGGAACTTATTTTTCGCGTCCGCCAGCACCAGATTTCCGTTTTTATTTTCCAGGATCGGGGAACGGCCGACGTGCGGGAGAATGAGGGTGGGCGAAACGTCCTTTCTTTTGAGGTGCGAAGCTGGCTCCACAACGGCCTTCGCTATTTCGTGATCGGCGACGCCAGCGCCCAGGACCTGGACAAGCTCAGCGAACTGATCAGGGCAGCGGGCTGAGAGAACCGTCTGCTCTATGTTTACAGCGCGCGCCGCATTCCAATCAAGTTCACAGCCGGAGAGAGTCCCAGGGCACTGTCCCAGGGCGCGACGCAACTCCTTTCGCCCAGAATTTGGTGGTAATATGCATCCGCGAAAGGAGACCACCTTGTCTCACAAATTCCGCGCTCTCACCGCCGTAGGCGTCTTCTTTCTTTTTCTTCTGCTCTTCCCTCTCGCCAGCGCCGCCCAGGAAAATGCCGATCGGCTGGAACCCCTGGACGTTTTTCGCGTTCAGGTTGCTTCCGATCCGCAAATCTCTCCTGACGGCAAGCGCATCGTCTACGTCCGCCAGTCCGCAGAGGTCTCGTCCGATCGCCGCGTCTCCAACCTCTGGATCGTCAATTTCGACGGCTCCGAACATCGTCCGCTGACCACCGGCACTTATAGCGACACTTCCCCGCGCTGGTCGCCCGATGGAACTCGCATCGCCTTCGTTTCCGACCGCGATGGCAAGTCTCAACTTTATGTCCGCTGGATGGATTCCGGCCAAACCGCCAAACTCACCGACGTCGAAAATGCTCCTGCCGGAATTTCCTGGGCTCCGGATGGAAGGCAGATCGCCTTCACTTCCCTGGTCTCCGCCACACCGCCGAAGATTGCGACGCTTCCCGCCGCACCGGAGGGCGCCAAGTGGGCCGATCCACCGAAGGTTTATGAGGACCTCATCTACCGCTTCAACGGCCCGGGATACCTGAAGCCGGGCTATTCGCAAGTTTTCGTTGTTGCCGCCGACGGCGGCGCGCCGCGGCAACTCACCACCGGCAATTTTCCCCATGGCCCGGGAGTCGGCGATTTTGGCGGCTCTTACGCCTCCTGGGCTCCCGATGGAAAATCACTCATCTTCGCCATGAATGGCACCGCAAACTACGAGTACGAACCTCTCCACACCGAAATCTTCGAAATCCGCGTCGCTGACGGTTCCCTCACGCAACTCACGCATCGCAACGGTCCCAACCAGTCCCCGGATATTTCGCCCGACGGCAAACTCATCGCCTACATCGGCTTCGATGACCGTTACCAGGGCCACCAGACCACATACCTGTACGTCGCTAACCGCGATGGCAGCAATTCGCACTCGGTCACTTCCAAACTTGATCGCGACGCCTCCGGTCCCCGCTGGTCCGCGGACGGCAAAGGCATCTTCTTCGCTTATCCCGATCAGGGCGACACCAAGCTCGCCTACTTGCCCCTCGACGGTTCGCCCAAGGTTCTCGCCGAGCATCTCAACTCGGATGGCAATTTCAGCATCGCCAAGAACGGCTGTTTCGCCATCCAATACAACCCGCCCTCCGATCCCGGCGACGTTGCGGGCGCCTCGCTTGCCAATCCCAAACTCAACGTCCTCACTTCCCTCAATCGCGAACTCTTTACCGCCAAGAAACTCGGCGCTGTCGAAGAACTCTGGTATGACTCTTCTTTCGATAAACGCAAAATCGAAGGCTGGATCATCAAGCCGCCTGATTTTGATGCCTCCAAGAAATATCCGCTAATCCTGCAAATTCACGGCGGTCCGTTTTCCAATTACGGCGATCGTTTCGACCTCAACGCGCAAATCTGGGCCGCCAAGGGATATGTCATCCTTTACACAAACCCAAGGGGCAGTACCAGTTACGGAGAAGAGTTCGCTAATCTCATTCACCACGCCTATCCCGGCAACGATTTCCAGGACCTCGACTCCGGCGTCGACTCGCTTCTCGCCAAGGGCTACATCGACAAGGACAACCTGTTCGTCACCGGCGGCTCGGGCGGAGGCGTACTCACCTGCTGGATGATCGATCACACCGATCGTTTCCGCGCGGCTGCCAGTCTTTATCCCGTCATCAACTGGTATAGCTGGGTGCTAACCTCTGACCTGCCCGCTTTCGGTACGCAATACTGGTTCTCCGGGAATCCCTGGGATTACTCCGACGACTACATGAAGCGCTCGGTAATCTCTCTGGTGAAGAATGTGAAGACGCCTACTCTGCTCATGACCGGCGAGGAAGATTTTCGCACTCCCATATCGGAAGCCGAGCAATACTACGCGGCGCTCAAACTGCTTAAAGTGGAGTCGGCTCTGGTGCGCTTTCCGGGCGAGCCTCACGGACTGAGCCGGCGGCCAAGCCATCAGGTTGCCAAGGTTGTGTATACGCTTAACTGGTTCGACGCTCACCGGAAGAAACCGTGACTTGGCTCTCGCGAGATGGGTTGAGGATGAAGATTCGACCGCTAGCTGCGAGACCAGAACCTGCGGCAGCAGTCCGTTGTGAGCCCACTTCTCGACTTCGATTGATTTGCCCCCAAATGATCGGCCAAACCATCTCGCGACGGCCCCAGCTCCAATAGTTCCGCAGTGCACAGATCCTCAAAAACAACAATTATCCACAGGTTTTGGTGCTCACAAAGCATCGATTGGGCATATACTTCGCCACGCGCAGAAGTATGCGCAAAGGAGACTCCCCCATGAACAAAGCACTGGAAGTCCTGCTAACCGCTGTGGCACTGGCTGGGTTGTACGGCGCAATCTTGTCGAGCGCCTCGCCGCCTGGCAATTCTGCCAATCGTGCAGAACAGGCTGTGGTCGTTGCTGATGGTAGCGACCCGATGCCTTTGTGCCGCCCCATGCACTGTAAATAAGTCTAGGGAGGCTGAGCTAACAAGATCGAAACTAGGCCGCGCTAAATAAATGTTGCAGAGCGGTCGAGGGATAGGTATGCTTTCGAGCGTTACGTGTACGCAATGCGATGAACTGGTTAACATATGTAAACTGGCTCGGCGGTCCGCTCTTGCAGATCACGCTTTTGATCTTCATGGTCCGCCGTCAGGTCCGCAGTGTGTTTCCCCGATTCTTTTCCTACATCCTGTTTCAGACCCTCAAGTCGGCATGTCTGTTCGTCGTGTACAGGTATTTCCCCGACAACTACTTCAACGCTTACTGGGCCGGAAACGCCCTCAGCGTGATCTTTACGGTCGCGGTGATGGATGAAATATTGCGCAGTCTCTTTAGGGAGTACGGGGGTATTCAGATCTTGGGAACCGCTATATTCCGATGGTCGTGCGGGCTGCTCTTTCTGGTTGCAATTTTAGGTGCGTGGTCTAGTGGCGAAGCGGATGGAGACAGGGTCGTAGCGGCGGTGTTTTCCTTTGATCGCAGCGTACGCCTGATGCAAGTTGGGCTCTTCGTGCTCTTGATGCTTCTTTGCCGTATTTTCAGAAATTGCTCGCGTCAACAGGTATTCGGCATAGCGCTGGGATTCGGAGTCTTCGCCAGTGTTGAGCTAATCCTGGTCAGTTTTGTGATGTGGTATGGCAACAGTCATGCCGCGATTATCAGTCTACTGAAGAGCACGGCGTACAACGCCGTCACTCTTGTCTGGATCGGCTATCTGAAACAGCAGCCGCAACTGGTGCCAAAGGTTGAGGCAGCTAGGAACGCGAACACCTTCGCTATGGCATTGTCCACCTCAACCGCGGTGTCGGATCCTGACGCAAGCTTTATGTTGAGGGTGGAGCAGGCCGTGGACCGGGTTCTGTCGCGCAGCGATTGGCCGAGACCAGCTGTACAGGGATCTCGGATCGTCAGCCGCAAGCCCAATCCGGAAGAAAGCAATTAAACCTGATTCCCGCCGGTGCGCGAATGATGAAGTCCACGGCAAAGCAACTACGTACCGCGGCCAACTGGCCTCCAGAGGAAGGCCAGATCATTTCGTTGAAATCTTCCACCGCATCCGAGACGGCTATTCTCAGAGAAGTGCGTTGGGGTTTGGTCTGGCGGGATTTCATTCTTGAGGACGGACGAGTGATACCAGAGCACAGGATCTCGGGCTGTCCCCAGCCACAGGCGTGGCGCAAAATCAGTGACGTCACTGACCAGGAGCGAGAGGAATGCGAGGAGCGGCTCCTTTCGATGGCCGGGGCCGGGATGGATCCTCGCAAACGGGACCAGTCTTTCTGGGCGGAGCTGAACCAGTATCTGGCATACACATACCTCAGGTTCAAGCCGGCACCGTCCAAAGTGCCATACCAAGACCAAGACAAAGAATAATAATAGAGACCGATGACGAACTGACCGGGAGCAGGAGCCTCAGGTCGAGTGAATAGAACGAGGCAACGAGGTTTGGAACCGTGAGTCGATCCGATGATGAACCCGACGAGCTGCAGGTGTGGAGAGTACTCTCCGAAGCTGGTCTGGTAGAAATACGACTAGACGAATTTGCAGAAAGAATCAGAGACGTCAAACGTATCGTCACAGGACGCCTTCGTGATTTGCTGGATTTCAACAACCGCGTTCAAGAACGCGAATCTGCGGCCTATTCGCTGGGTACCCTAAAGGGATTAGAGTTGAAGGTGATGGCGAATGCTCCGAAGCCCGACCCGCCGAAAATATGATCTTGTTCAAGCAGGTGAAACCGCGCAGTCGTCCGGAGCTTCATGCTTCTCCAACTACTGATGCCGCCGCGCGATTTTTCGCGCTGAAAACACTTGCGTGCTTGCGGGCTATAAAACTGCTCCCCGATCAGGGAACAACGCCCCCTCCGTTTCCGCCGGTAAGGAGTTCACTATGCTGAGCGATGGTCCGAAGAAGCGAGTCGAGAAACATTGGGAAGAACTCGTCGCAGCAGCTTCAATGGAAACCGACCCCGAAAAGCTTGCAACCATGCTGGAAGAGATCTTTGCTGCTCTCGAAGAGCGTGAACGAACCCTGTCCCTGCCACAAAATCCATCTGGCTTCTGAGAGCATCCCACAGAGACTTGCAATCCGACGCAGATAATTGAATCCGATACAGGCGCAAAAGCATTGTCGATGATCTCAGGCGTTTCCATCAATTGAGCATTGCGGCGAAATTGCGCCCCTTCACTCACCGCTCACGATTTCCGCTGTGGCTTCATAGCATTTTGCCCTCAATGCGTAATACACCGCTCGCGCATTGACTTGCCCTTGCTCCCCGCCTACCATCAGCACCTAGCTCTTATCACAGGCCCATGATAGGTTCCACGATTTCGCATTACCACATTCTGGAGAAGCTCGGCAGCGGGGGCATGGGTGTCGTTTATAAGGCGGAAGACACCGAGCTCGGACGCTTTGTCGCGCTCAAGTTTCTTCCCGACATGGTGGCGCGAAATCCCGCCGTGCTGGAACGCTTTCGCCGCGAAGCGCGCGCGGCTTCCGGGCTGAACCACCCGAATATCTGCACGATTTACGAAATTGCGGAAGCGCAGGGACGCCGCTTTATTGCCATGGAGTATCTGGACGGCGCGACCCTGCAAGATCGCATTGCCGAGGGCCCGTTGCCGCTCGACACTCTGCTGGGGTTCGCCATCGAAGTTGCCGATGCGCTGGAGGCTGCGCACAGCCAAGGCATTGTGCATCGCGACATTAAACCGCCCAACATTTTTGTGACCACGCGCGGTCATGCCAAGATCCTCGACTTCGGCATCGCCAAGCTGACTACCGCTGAGGAAGCGGCAGCTGACGTTACTCAAGACCTGGCTACGCAGGCTGCCGTGCATCTCACCAGCCCGGGGGCATCGTTTGGGACCTTGGCCTACATGTCTCCGGAACAGGCGCTGGGCAAGCCACTCGACCGGCGCAGCGATTTGTTTTCGTTCGGCATCGTGCTCTACGAGATGGCCACCGGCCAACTGCCTTTCCGCGGCGTGACGTCGGCTGCTACTTCTGATGCCCTGTTGCACAACAACCCCGAGTGGCCTCTGCAGTTTGCTTCGAGCACGCCGGCCAAGTTGGAGGTGGTGGTGCGAAAGGCACTGGAGAAGGATCCAGAGCGGCGATACCAGACGGCTGGAGAAATGCGCGCCGAACTGCAGGGGCTGAAGCGGAAGATGGACATGGACACGGCTATCCAGACGTCCGGCGGCTCGGAAACAGCGTCGCACACCGCATTCACATCCGGCGTGGGGCAACGGACTTCGACCGCCCCAAGCATGAGCAAGCGGCGTTGGATCGCCGCGGGAGTTCTCGGAGCCGTGGCCGTGATTGCCGCGGGATATTTCCTTCGTCCTTCTCCGTCACCTCCGGCGGTTGTCGGCTCTGTGCAAATTACTAATGACGGCTTCCCCAAGCGTTCCCTCGCCACGGACGGGTCACGGCTGTATTTTTCCGAATATGCCGGAGGGCATTCGGTGTTGAGGGAAGTTTCGACGTCTGGCGGAGACACCGGTCCCGTCCAGAGCCCGCTGGCCACCGCCGATATTTACGACTTCTCGCTGCGAAACTCGCAGTTGTTGGTTAGAGGCTCAGCCGAAGGTTCCGAGACCGAGTCTCCTGTCTGGATTGTGCCGGTGCCGGCTGGGTCTCCGCGGCGTGTGGGCGAGATTCTAGCACACGCCGCTGCCTGGACGCCGGACAGCCAACATATCCTGTTCGCCAACGGAAGCCATCTCTATCTTTGTAATTCCGACGGGACGGAGTCGCGGGAGTTTGCCGAAGTGAAGGGCATCCCGTTTGACCTGCGCTTTGCTCCGGATGGCGAGCGCGTGCGCTTCTCGGTTCGTGACACGAGCCAGCACAGCGTGGCACTTTGGGAAGGGCAAGGGGAAGTTAGCGCCCAGGGCCGCGCGCTCTATCCACTTCTGCCCGGGTGGAACCGGCCACCGCAGGAGGCGGTTGGTGGCTGGACTCCCGATGGCAGGTATTTCCTTTTCGACTCGGCGCGCAACTATGCGCAAGATATCTGGGCGTTGCGGGAAGGGACGTCGTGGTTTCGCAAAGGCGCGAATCTCCCAACACAGCTCACCTTTGGACCGCTGTTATTCACCAATCCGACACCGAGCACCGACGGGACGAAGCTGTTTGTCATCGGGCAGCAGCGGCGTTTCGATTTGATTCGCTTTGCGGGGCAATCGGGACAATCCTCCCTTTATGTTCCGGGAGTCTCGGCCGGAGAAGCGGATATCACCGCGGACGGCCAGACGCTGATCTACGTGACTCATCCTGAAGGCGCACTGTGGCGCAGCAAAGTCGACGGCAGTGCGCGAACCCAGCTGACGTTTGCTCCCATGCAGGTCCACATGCCGCGCTGGTCGCCCAATGGCAAGCAGATCGTATTCATGGCTTCCCTTCCCGGGCATCCGTGGAAGATCTACCTGCTTTCGGCCGACGGCGGCACGCCACAACATCTGAAAGCCGAACTGAATAGCGACAACCACAACCAAGGCGATCCCACCTGGACTCCGGACGGGAGTTCGATTGTGTTTGCGGGAATGCCATGGTACGACTATGCTGCGGCGCCCAAACCGAATATTCACATTTTGAATTTGCAGACCGGAGAGGTCGCGGCTGTTCCCGGCTCCGAAGGTTTATTCAGTCCGAGGTGCTCACCCGATGGCCGCTACATCGCGGCGCTATCCTCGGACTCGACCAAGCTGTTGTTGTACGACTTCGCCCGGAAGACGTGGTTGCCGCTGGCCACCTCGAAGTTCGGGTACGAGAACTGGTCGCATGACGGCAGCTACATCTACGCTGAAGATTATCCGGATAAGGTCGACGACATCGTGCGCATCCATGTGCCCGATGGCAAACTCGAGCGGTTGTTCAGCCTGAAGGACGTTCCGCGTGGCTTCGATCCGTGGGAATTTTGGGTGGGACTTGCGCCCGATGATTCGGTGCTGCTGATGCGCGACCGCAGCACACAGGAAATCTACAGCCTCGACGTGCGGTTCCCGTGATCTCGTCAGCGCTTTAGAGCGAGCGCCTCTTGCAGAGCCGGCTCGAGATTGCCTCTGACGACGGAAGCCTCGGGCCCGAGTTGCCGCTCCAATTCTTTGCGGGCCTTGCTGGCTGCGGCTGCTTGCTGGTTTTTGGAATTGGCATCGGCATCCGAAGACAACAACGACTGGGACTTCAGCAGACTGGCATAGACAAAACGTGCTGGAAATCCCTTGTCTCGCAAAAACATCGCGTACATGTACCAATCGACAGCTTCATTCGGATGGTCATCGAGTCCGGCATCGAGCTGAAGCGCCCTTTCATAGAGCGGCAGCGTCTTGCTGGTGTCGCCGACCCTTGCCTGCAGTGAGGCCTCCGCTATGTCGGCTAAGCTCTCTAACTTCCTTTCCCCGGTTTTCGCCGCGAGAGTGCGCGCCATTTCATAGTCGCGCAATGCGAAATCGGTGTGGTTGGCCCGGGTGTTGCAATCTGCCAGCTTCAGCGCCACGCTGATCATGGTGGCTGCGGGCGGAAGGCTGGATGCGGGCCGTTGCACTACCTTGGCGACGAAGCTTTCGTAGTGACTGATGGCATCCTCGAGCTTGCCCTGCTTGTCCAGTTCCGCGGCTAAATAGAGCTCGGCATCGGCCTGCGACGGGTCGAGTTTGAGCGCCTTCTGCCAACTCACTTCGGCTTCATCGGCATGTCCGAATTGCTGGGCGAGGATGCCATGATTTACCAGCAGGGCGGCATCCCTGGGCGCGAGCTTGAGCCAACTGCCGGTGAGCCGGTAGGCCTCATCGAGGCGTTTCTCCTGAGTCAAGTACATCAGCCATGCATCGCGCGGGGCGGGATCGGCGGGGTTCGCCCTGATGGCATATTGCCAGGCGGCGACAGAATCCTCGGGATTACCCTCTTCCAACGCCTGGCGCGCCAGGCGCACCTCAAGCGGCGTGTCGTAAGGAGCCAGTGACGCCGCGCGCTTCAAATCGTCCAGATCGCCGCTGTGCAGGGCGTAGTAATAGTGAACCTGATCGACGCAACCCCAGAGCAGCAGTGCCGAGGCTGTCCCTATTCGCAGAGCGCGTGCGGCGGAGCTTGGTGAAGCCAGCCAGCGTAATGCGGCCATCGTCCTGCTGCCCGCTGCTCGCGCACCTTCCGCCAGCTTGCTGTTGGAAATCTGGGCGCGTGAATTTACCAGCAAGGCGGCGATACGTCCATCGCGCAATTTCCAGATGGCGCCGTCAAGCATGAAGTGGTGAATGTTCACCAGGGCAGTGAAGAGCAAGAAACTGCGCGTGAAATCAAAATGGAATACGAGCGTCGAGAGCCACGGGCCGGGAATGAAGAGGGCAATGCCGCCGACAACCAGAATCGCGAAATAAGAGAAAGGACGCCAGGGCCGGTTCGGCGTGCTGGCGGCTTCTCGCTTGGCGTAGTAACTGGTGATCCAGAGATATTGCGCGGAGTGCATTACTGCGAGAACGCCGGTGCTATAGCGGCTCCGCGGAACCTGGAATCCTTCAAGCAACGACAGGAGGCTGGGCACGAGGAACCAGACGCACTGCGTGGAAAACAAAGTAAGCGACGGGATCATTCTGCGGAAGCCGGCCTGCGCGATCAGCCGGGACAGACCGAAAACGGAACACGCCACAAATACGACGGCCAGCCCAACCTGCGCTCGCGAGCTTATCGTCTGCGGGATGTTGAGCGAGACGAATAGAGAATCTCCGGAAGGCCCGGTGTGCAGGCTCAGCAACAAGACTGCGTATGAGATCAGGAAAGCTGCGTACAGGACACGCCGCTCGAAATTCGAGGGTTGGGCGCCGGCGCGGCGGGCGAACATCATGAACAGACCGTAGTTCTGTCCGCTGTAGTGCCAGGGGCTGGCGGTGAGATAGATGGTGAAGATGAACGGCAGAGAACGAATCCAGAAGTGCGAAAAAATCACGGTCAGCGCCACTAGCAGCGTGATGTGGACGGTGAAAATCCGGTATTTTTCGAAGTCTTCTTTCGTGTGATAGGCGCGATAAATGGTCGCCATGTAATGCGGATAATTGAAGAACAACGCCAGAACGTAGAAAAGGACGGACCACGTGAGCGTGCTGGCAGCCGAAGAAAAATAGGCGAGCAGCAATAACGGAACCGACCAAGCGCCGCATCCGACGATTAAATCGAGCGAGGGGCGATAGATCCATACGGCTTCACCGCGGCGCGCATTTTGCTTGGTTCCCGGCATAGCTGCCATTCTTAAGAATTGTAGGTGGACATTCCCCGGCGGCAGATATCCAGAAGGGCTCGGCCGGAAGTAACCGGGAGGCGTGGACGAGTCTCAAATGCAGCGGCAGCTGCAGCCACACTACGATGAGCGCAGCACCGCAGTGGAACTATTGTTGAAACTATTTTTGACGCGCGTTCAGTTTGTCGAGGGCGCGCTTCAGCTCTTCCAGCTTCTGCCCAGCCTCGCCGAGCTTGCCTTCGGCCGTCAGGCGCTGGTAGTCGGCTAGATCTCGGGCGGCTTCGGCGATGAGCGCGTTGAGATTCTCGGGCGGCTGGGGCGATGCGGCTGATGCAGACGCGGCGGTCGTCGATGGGGCGGTCGTTGATGGAGCAGTCGTCGCAGCAGTCAAGGACGAGGACGCTCCGCCAAAAAGGGCGGCCATCGCCGATTCGAACGTTGGTCCGTACGCCAAGCGATCTTGCAACGCGAGCACCACCAGACGCAGCTCCGGCATCGGGCTCCTCTCGGCCTGCAGATAAATCGGCTCCGCATACAGGAGCGCTCGCCCGGTCGGAATCACCAGCAGAGCTCCGCGGCGCACGTGCGAGCCTTGTTGGTTCCACAGCGTCAATTGTCCGGAAAGCTGCGCGTTCTGATCGATGCGCGCCTCGATTTGTAGCGGTCCGTCGACCAACTTGGTTTTGGGAAAGTTGTAGACCACCGACGTGCCGTACTTTGCGCCGTCGCTGCGCCCGGCAATCCAGCCGATTAGATTATTCCGGTTGGCGGGAGTGAAGGGCAGAATCTCCACGAACTCCTCGCCGGTTTCGCCGGGCAGTTTCATCAGCACGAAATTCGGTTCCATCACCTGCGTGGTCTGGCCGCCGCTCCCGCTCATGCCGACTTCGGTGGCGACCGTCCACAGATCTTCGCGGTTGTAGAACGCTTCCGGATCGGTCATGTGATACAGCCCGTAAACTTCCGCCTGCAGTTTGAGCAATAACTCAGGGTAGCGCACATGTTTACGCAGATCGGACGGCATGAGGGCCGCATCCTTGAACAGGTCCGGAAAAATACGCTGGTAGGCCGCGATGATCGGATCCTCTTTATCAAACACGTAAAACGTAGTGGTGCCGTCATAGGCGTCGATCACCACCTTCACGCTGTTCCGCATGTAGTTGATCGGATTGTTGTCGAGACGATAATGGCTCGAGTACGGATAGCTGTCGGAAAGCGTGAACGCATCCATGATCCACGAGAGACGGCCATCGTCGCCCAGCACGATGTAGGGATCGGGCTCATAGGTTAGAAACGGCGCCAATGCTGTCACGCGGTCGTGGAGGTTGCGGCGCATCAACAGGCGGCTTTCCGGGTTCACGTCATCGCTGAAGGGCAGTTTCGCCAGGTCGCCGCGATCGAGCGCGATGATCATGCGGCGCAGAAAACCGCCGAGCACGATGCCGCCGTTGCCTTCGTACGACGTGAGGCTATTGCTGGCGCCTTGCGGGTAGTTGAATTCCTTCTGCCGCGTCTTCACGTAAACGTCGGTGTTGGTCACTTCGCCGAAATAAATCTCCGGGCGCGTCACGTTCAAGCCGCGTACCGTGCTCTGCACGGGCATGTTGCTCAGGAGCAGCGTGGGCAGCCCTTCGGGCGTGAAGCCGTTTACCGGGTTCATGGTAATGCCGTAGCCGTGGGTGTAGATGAGCTTGTCGTTGATCCAGTTGCGGCTGCTCTCCGGGAGCTTATCGACGTTGAGTTCGCGCGCGGCCAGCATCACCTCGCGCGTCGTGCCGTCGATATCATATCGATCGATGTCTATATCAGGAAAATCGTAGTAAGTGCGAATTTCCTGGATTTGACGCAGCGTGTCTTGCAGCGCACGCCAGTCCCAAAGGCGGATGTTCTGCAGCGTAGCCTGATTGTTCGCCGGCTCGGCGGCCTCGATGGTGGTCTCGGCGGGAAATTCGCGCTGCGAAACCTTGCTTAATCCGTAAGCTTGGCGCGTCATCTCGATGTTATGGGAAATATAGGGCTGCTCGCGAACCAGCTCATTCGGTTTGACGATAAAACTGCCCACGTACCAGCCGACCACTTGCAGGCCAACATAGAAAACAGCGGCGGGAAGAATTGCGACCACGAGCCAGCGCCCACGCGGCATACGCACGGCATTGACGGCCGCAATTAACGCGCCGAGAACGAGCGCCGCCGAAACGACGAGCATCCCGGTGAGCATCACGTGCGCGTCGGTGTAGGTGACGCCCCCAAAGATGGTATGGTCGTCGAACAAACGCTCGAAGCGATCGAGATACACACGCGTCGCCAGGACCAGCAACAGGAACGAAAATGCGATGGAGAGCCCGCGCCAGGGCAACATGACAGCCCGGCTGAGACGCCCGGAAAGCGCGCGGCTTCCGCCCGTGATGAGGATGAAGAAAGCGGCGAGCACACAGATAATCACCGCCAGGGTAAGCAGCCAGCCGACGATGAGCTGCCATGCGGGCAGGGTGAAGAGAAAGAAATTCAGCGGCCGGCCAAAAATTGGATCGACGACGCCACCGCTGGAAGGAGGCGCATACCAATAAAGCGCGAGCGACGGCCACTCCACCATCATGCCGGCGCCGGTGGCCGCCGCAATGACCAGCGAAACGCCGAGCGCAATAACGCGCAGAACAGGCTCAACCGGCAGCTTCAACGGTTGTCCGCCGATGACGATGGTGTGACCGCTGGGCAAATCGGGCAGATGCGCCCGCTTCAGGGCGAGGAACGATCCGTAGAGAATCAGAAATGTGACCAAGGTAAAAGCGGCGAAGACTCCCCACTGCAGGTTCAGTGTTTTCCAGAACACGCTCGAGTAGCCAAGCGAACTGAACCAGAGCACGTCCACGTAATACGACAACACGGTCTGCCCGCCGAAGAAAACAGCGGCAACGACGGCCAGGATAATGAGAAAGCGGCGGCGGCGACGCGGCGCACGAGGCGGCGTCCATTCAACGATCTCGGGGGAATCAGGCATTGTTTTTCAGTTGCTCCGTTAGTTATCCGCATGATACTCCCTTCGCTTGCGCTAGTTGCGGCAGGGCTCGACTCGTCCCGCTCCTGTGTCCTTCGCTGACGATAAGCGGCGTGCTAGTATTTTGCGCATGTTCCGATGTCCGCGCTTCGCTACCGCTTTCCTCTTCATTCTGATTCTCGCCACGGCAGATGCGCTCGATGCTCAGAACGAAGCTCAGAACGACGCCATCGTGCTCCACGCCGCCCACATGCTTGATGTGGAGCATGGCACGCTCGTCAGCCCCGGCGAATTGCTCGTCCGCGGCAATCGCATCGTTGAAGCTGGTTCCTCGGTCGTCCATCCCAGCGACGCCACGGTAATCGATTTGGGTCCGGCAACACTGATGCCCGGACTCATCGACGCCCACGTCCATCTCTTTCTCCATCCTGGCGCCGAGGATCTGCAAACCGTCGTTGAATCGGTGCCCGAGCGCACCATCCTCGCCGAAATCGCGGCCCGCGACGATTTGATGGCGGGCTTCACCGCCGAGCGCGACATGGGAACCGAGGGCGCGGGTTCAGCTGACTCCGCCGTGCGCAATGCCATCGATTCCGGACTGATTCCCGGTCCGCGCATGAGCGTCAGCGGCAACGCCATCAGCATTCTCGGAGGGCATGAAGACGCGATCCATTTCAATCCCGCCGAGCACATTTCATCGAATGCCACCTACGCCAACAATATCGGCGAGTTGGTGTCGGTAATACGGCAGCAGATCAAGGAGGGCGCGGACTTCATCAAGATTTATCAAACCGGCGCCGACCGCCTCGCCGACGGCAAATTCACCACGCCCTACCAGTACACCGAGTCGCAACTCGAAGTCGCGGTCGAGGAAGCGGCACGCGTGGGTAAGCGCGTCGCCGTGCATTGCACCGGGGAGCCCGGAGCTCTTTACGCGGTCCATGCCGGCGTAGCCTCCATCGATCACGCCTACCAGCTCAGCACCGAGACCATGCGCATCATGCGCGAGAAGCAGATTTACGCCGTGCCCACCTTTGCCATCGCCGAATACTTCGCCGCCCACGCCGACTCGCCCGCTCTGGCCGAGCGTGAGCGCGAGCTGCCCTTCCACGCCGATGAGTTTCGCAAGCAACTCGCGGCGGGTGTTCCTATGGCGGTGGGGTCCGACGTCGGCCCGTTTCCACATGGAACCCAGGCACGCGAGTTTGAGTTGATGGTGAAGTACGGAATGCCTGCCGCCGATGTGCTCCGTGCCAGCTTGTTGAACGGCGCGCGCCTTCTCGGCAAGCAGGACGCAATCGGCCAGCTCAAGCCCGGCTTCTACGCCGATGTGATCGCAGTTCCCGGCGATCCGCTGCAGGATATCTCCGTACTCACGCGCGTCAGCTTCGTCATGAAGAATGGCGTCGTGTACAGGAAATAGTGCGGCAAAGCGGTAGTGGCTCAGTTTCGATTTGTTTTGAAAGGGCAAGACTTCAGTCGTGCCGTAAATGCCGCATAATCAGTAGCGGCTTTAGCCGCTGGGGGAATGCGTCTTCCAAACGGAGCCACTACGGGCAAAGCTGAACGCGAAGACGACGCCGTTTTCGCGTGAGAAAATCGTCAGTCCCGGATTACTTCAAGGAGTTTTATGAACTTGCGTACGCGCAAACTCTCGCTCGCTTCCCTCACTCTTGCCTGCGTCTTTTCTTGCTCTTCTTGTAATGCCGGCCCAGAGTGCTCCAGCGCAGACCACGCAGCCTGACTCCGCGCATCGCAAGTGGGCCCTGGTGTTACACGGCGGCGCCGGAGTCATCGCATCGATGTCTCCCGAAGTCGAGGCTAAATCCCGCGCCGGCCTCAAAGAGGCGCTCGCTGCTGCTGCCGGCGTGCTCGATAAAGGTGGCTCGTCGCTCGATGCGGTCGAAACCGCCATCAAGCTGCTCGAAGATAATCCGCTGTTCAACGCAGGCCGGGGCGCGGTTTTCGCAGCGGATGGCACTAACCAGCTCGATGCCGCAATCATGGACGGCGAGACGATGCGGGCCGGCGCGGTTGCCGATGTGCAGCGCACGCGGAATCCCATCTCGCTGGCCCGCGCCGTCATGGAGCAGTCGCCGCACGTCATGCTGATCGGCTCCGGCGCCGATGAGTTTGCCGCGCACGTGCATCTCGAACAAGTGCCGCCCAGCTTCTTCTTCACCGAACGCCGCTGGCAGGAGCTTCTACGGCAGCTCGAAAAGGACGGCTCGCCCATTCCTCCGCGTCCCCAGGGTGCGCCCGCGCCTCCGGCCAAGCCCGTCGCTGAATTTCAAAGTAGTGGCGGGCACAAGTACGGCACGGTCGGCGTCGTCGCGCTCGACCGCCGTGGCAACATCGCGGCCGGTACCTCCACCGGCGGCACCACGGCCAAGCGCTGGAACCGCGTCGGCGACTCGCCGATCATCGGCGCGGGAACCTACGCTTCGAATCAGTCGTGCGCCGTCTCGGCGACGGGCACGGGTGAGTACTTTATCCGGCTCACGGTGGCGCGCACCATCTGCGCGCTGGTGCAGTACAAGGGCATGAGCTTGCAGGAGGCCGTCGACCAGGTTGTACAAAAGGATCTCGCCTCCATCCACGGCGACGGAGGCGTCATCGCGCTTACGCCCGATGGTCAGCAGGCCTGGAGCTTCAACACTCCCAGGATGTTCCGCGCGAAGCTAAAGGAAGGCGGTACGCCGCAAATCAGCATCTATCGCGAGGAGCCGTAAGACTCCCGCACTTCATTTAGCCGCATCTTGTAGCGCCGGCATCTTGCCAGCTGTCCCGAGGGCGCGATGGAGATCAGGTATACTCATCGGCCATGCAAACGGCCACGAAATCGGCGTCTAAGTCTCACCTACATTTTGCCGCGCTGCTTTGCGCGCTGGCAGCCTCACTGCACTCGGTTCCGCTTCTGGCGCAAGATCAGGGACCTGTTCCCACTCGCGCCGCGGCCGCGCTTGACTCCTTGCCGCACGCGAGAAAGATCGATCAAGTGGCGCTCTCTCCCGATGGAACGCAGGTTGCCTACATCGTCGAAGGACAGATCACGGTAACGCCGGTGCGCGGCGGCGCTCTCCAGGAAATCTCCGTCGAAGGCAAGCTTCCACTGCGCGAGGTCACCTGGTCGGCGGACAGCAAGCAGATCGCATTTCTGGCTGATTTGCCGGGCGAAATTCCCGTGGCTCAAGTCTGGACCGCGGCCGTCGATGCAAGTGGTAGTGGTAGCGCTCTGGCAAAGCGGGCAGAATTGAAAGGTTATGCCCAGACGCCTCGTTTTTCACCCGACGGAGCGATGCTGGCTATCCTCTTTATTAAGGGGCTGCCGCGGGTGGCTGGCCCGCTCCAGCCGATGATCCCGCTGGCGGGCGTGATTGACAACCAGATATTCGAGCAGCGCCTTACCACCATCAGCCTGAGCACAAACCACCTGGCGCAGGTCACGCCGGCCGATGTGTACATTTATGAATACGACTGGACGCCCGACGGAGCGGCGTGGGTAGCCACGGCAGCGCACGGCTCGGGCGACGCTAATTGGTGGGTCGCGCGGCTCTATCGGATTAATGCGCGCAGTGGCGAGATGCGCGAGATCTACGCGCCCAAGTGGCAGATGGAAGACCCGCACGTCTCACCGGACGGCAAGAATGTAGCGCTGATCGAAGGCATCATGAGCGACGCCGGGGTCACGGGTGGGGATATCGTCGTTGTTCCTATTAACGGCGCGACTAACGGCGACACGGCACGGAATCTCACTCCGAACCTCAGGGCATCTCCTTCCTCTATTGCGTGGGCGTCGCCCGACCGCATTCTTTTCGCCGCAAATGTCGACGGGAATTCCGGTTTCGGCAGCGTGAGCACCACCGGAGCCGAGGCGCAGATACGGTGGACGGGCGAAGAAGTAGCGTCCGCAACCTCGGACACAGCTCAAGCTAGCGGATCGTTCTCCCGCGACGGAACGGTGACTGCGGTTACGCGCCAATCGGCCAGCACGCCACCCGAAGTCTGGGCGGGGGCGATTGGCACCTGGAAACAGATCACGCACCTGAACGACGGTCTCGAGCCGTCATGGGGCGCAAAGCGCAATATCCACTGGCAGAACGGAAGCACGCGAGTGCAAGGCTGGCTTACGCTGCCCAGGAACTTCGCTCCCGGCAAGACATCTGGCAAGACATATCCGCTCGTAGTCAACGTACACGGCGGCCCGTCGTCCGCGTGCATGTCTCCGTGGAGTGAAGGTCTCACCGGAGCCGAATCGGCGATGGGCTACTTCGTTCTCTGTCCAAACCCGCGCGGCAGCTACGGACAGGGCGAGGCGTTTGTGCAAGCCAACATCAAGGATTTCGGCGGCGGAGACTATCGCGACATCATGGCCGGCATCGATGCCGTCTCCAAGGAGTACCCGATCGACGCCAAGCGCATCGGAATTCGCGGCCACAGCTATGGCGGATACATGGCCATGTGGGCGGAGACGCAGACCGACCGTTTTGCCGCCGCGGTGGCGGGCGCCGGACTCTCCGACTGGCTCAGCTACTATGGCCTGAACGATATCGACGAGTGGATGATTCCGTTTTTTGGAGCGTCCGTCTATGACGATCCCGCGATTTACGCCAAGAGTGATCCCATGCACTTCATCAAAGCGGTGAAGACGCCTACGCTGATTCTGGTCGGCGATCGCGACGGCGAAGTTCCCATGGAACAATCGGTGGAATGGTGGCACGCGCTCAAAACCCTGAACGTGCCCACCAGACTGGTGGTCTATCCGAACGAAGGACACATGCTGGTAAAGCCCGTCGACTCCTACGACTACAACTTGCGTAGTCTGGAGTGGTTCGACGAGTGGTTCAGGAAAGCGTCAGCACACTAGACAGCGCCGGCGCGCGCTATGAGTTCTAGACTTCGAGACTTCTAGATCGCAACACATTCGATCGAACTTCCGGGGAAGGCGAAGAAAATAGCGCGGCCGACCTTGCCTCTGATACCCTGCATAACTATGCGCCTTTTCCACACCCTGTTTTTCGTCGTCGCCATAGCGGGTTGCGTCTTCGCCCAAAACCCTAAGCCGGTTGCCGATCGCCTCGCCGCACAGAACGCTCTTTTCGAAGAGCAGTACGAGTCAGATCTCCGGAACTTTCCCGAGCGCGCCACCTCCTACGGCGACTATCGCTACAACGACAAGCTCGCCGAGTATTCACTCGATGCCATCAACCAGCGCCACCAGGCCAACCAGGACTTCCTGGCCCGGCTTGCAGCCATCCCCAGCGCCGGCTTCTCCGACCAGGATCAGCTTTCTCACGACCTCCTGGTTCGCGTCCTTCAGCAGCGCATCGCCGACTTCAACCTGAAAGAGTATGAGATGCCCATCAATCAGCAGAACGGCGTCCATACCAGCCTCGCCGATCTGCCGCTCTCCGTGCCTTTCGACTCGGTCAAGCACTACGAGGACTACATCGCGCGCCTTCACCAGATTCCGCGCGTC
>Ga0209448_10000033_pt1 | contig 50375 bp, 52 predicted proteins | sample BogFormECP14_OM2_FD_188245 | JGI IMG/M metagenome (GOLD analysis project Ga0209448, IMG submission 188245) | Bog forest soil microbial communities from Calvert Island, British Columbia, Canada - ECP14_OM2 (SPAdes) (version 2) | ecosystem: Environmental > Aquatic > Freshwater > Wetlands > Bog ... | reverse complement strand
GAATATACTCTATTTTCGCTCTGAAGCGGGTCGCACGGATAGGTGGGCGCAAGCCCACTTTTTTGTTGGGCCGGTTGGAGGGCAGTGGACACCGGCATTGCTCGTGGAGTCTCTAGTTGGATTTGGAAAAAATTCGGGAAGCCGCCGAGCGAGTGGCGCGGTCGGAAGGACTAGAAATATTTGATGTTGAGTGGAAAGTAGGGAAGCAGCGCTTCCTGAGGGTGACTATTGATCGGGCTCCGAAAGCTGGAGCGGCGATGAGCGACTCGGCAGGACAAATTTTGGCGCCTTCGGAGGCGCCCGAGGGCGGGCAGTTGGGTGTGAGCCATGCAGATTGCCAACGCGTGAGCCAGCAGTTGAGCGTGATTCTGGACGTGGAGGAGCTGATACCGGGAGCCGCAGGGTACACCCTGGAGGTGAGTTCGCCGGGGATGGACCGGGCGCTGAGGAATCCCGCGGAGTACGAGCGCTTCCGAGGTCGGATGGCGAAGATTTCGACGACTGAGCCGGTGGAGAATGAGAAGTATTTTGAGGGGCGGCTGGCGGGATTTACGGATGGAAAGGTGCGGTTGGAGTTAAAGGGGAAAGTGGCGCGGACGGTGGAGTTGCCCTTTGAGAAGATTCGGAAGGCGAATTTGATGGTGGAGTTTTAGAAGGAAGTGAGTAGTGGGTAGTGAACAGTGAGCAGAAGAAACTGCGCGGGGACCTTGGTAGGCTGCGCGAGAAACAGAAGAGAAGAGGCGGAAGAAGTTTAAGAGCCTGAGAGATCTAACAGGGGAAGAGATTGTAGGGATTTTAGGAACGGGAAGACGATCGGGAAATTACATGGCGAATCTGCTCTATCAACAAATTGAGATGTTGAGCCGCGAGAAGCACATCGAGGCGACCGTTGTGGTGTCTGCGATTGAAGACGCGATGGTGGTGGCGGCGCGGAAATATTACAAGACGGAAGAGGATTTGCGCGCGAAGTTCAATCCGGAGACCGGGCAAGTGGACGTGTATTCGGTGCATATGGTTGTGGAAGAAGTAACCGACCCGAAGAAGGAAGTCAGCCTGGCGGAGGCGAAGAAAAAGAATCCGTCGGCGGAGATTGGGACAGAAATCACCGCGGCGAAGCCTACCGACGTGTTGGGGCGGATTGCGGCGCAGACGGCGAAGCAAGTGATTCTACAAAAGGTGCGCGAGGCGGAGCGCGACACGATTTACAACGAATACCACACGCGCGTAGGCGAACTAGTTACGGTGATCGTGAAGCGTGCGGAAGGCCCGGACTTGATTGTGGACATGGGGCGGACGGAAGCGCGGTTGCCGAAGCGCGAGCAGTCGAAGCTGGAGACGTACAACATTGGCGAGCGACTGCGCGTGGTGATCAAGATGGTGGATCGTGCGGCGAAGGGGCCGCAGGTGATTGTTTCGCGCGCGGATGCAAGTTTGGTGCAGAGATTATTTGAGATGGAAGTGCCGGAGATTTACGACGGGACCGTGCAGATTCGCCATGCGGCGCGCGAAGCTGGCGAGCGGACAAAGGTAGCGGTGGCGAGCCGCGACAAGGACGTTGATCCGGTGGGCGCGTGCGTGGGAATGAAGGGCATGCGCGTGCAGTCGATTATTCGCGAACTGCGCGGCGAGAAGATCGACATTATTCCTTACAGCGAAGAAACCGTTGCGTTTGCGCAGAAGGCACTGAGTCCGGCCAAAGTGACGCGCGTACAGATAACCGACCCGGAAAGCCGGAAGCTTGAGGTGATCGTCGAGGATTCGCAACTTTCGCTGGCGATCGGCAAGAAGGGGCAGAACGTCCGGCTGGCGAGCAAGTTGATCGGCTGGGACATTGATATCAAGAGCGAGGAAGAGAAGCGGCAAGAGATTGAAGAGCAGATGACGGCTCTGACGGCGCCAGCGACGCCTTTGACGGCGCTAGCGGGTGTTGGTCCGAAGACCATTGAAAAGATTGAGGCCGCTGGGATTACCAATCTCGAGAAACTCGCGGGGATGACGCCGGAACAGTTGATGGAGATTCCGGGAATCGGCGAGAAGATGGTCGACAAGATTTATCAGGCGGTGAACCGGTTCTACGAAGGCGGAGCAGAGGCCGCAGCGGCTGCACCGGCTGGGGAAAACACGGACGACATGGCAGTAGAAAACGAGGCGACGCCTGCGGAAGGTGAAGCGGTACCAGAGAGTTCGGAAGCGGCCTCGGAGAACGCCGAAGGTGTGGCGCAGGAAACTCCGGACGGAACTCTGGATGGGATTTCGGCGGATGGCGAAGCGGCTGCGGCGGCAGAGGGTGAAGAATCGCCAGCACTTGAACATTCTGATGGCGGGGCCAAGGCGGAGGAAGAGCCGAAGCCTTAAAAGAGACAGCATCGGCCGAGTAAGGGCCGACTGAGTTTTTTGACCGTGGAACGGTCCATAAGCAGCATGAGCGAAGCAAACCAAGTCCGAATCAACGAACTGGCCCGCGAACTCGAGGTCAAGGCCAAGGCGATCATTGATCTTTTGCCCGGGTATGGGGTCAGCGAAAAGAAGACGCACTCGAGTTCGATCCCTGAGGATGTTGCGGAGAAGGTTCGCAAGAACATTTTGGGACAGGCAGAGGCGGAAGCCGCGGCGGAAGCTGCAGCGAAAGCGGAAGCCACGGCGAAGGAAGCTGCTGCCAGGGCTGCGCGAATGCGGCCGGCGGCGCCTCCATCTCCAGTGGCGGCGGCACCTGGTGTGGTTGCGAAACCTGCCGCGCCAGCAGTTGCATCAATCGCACCGTCAGTTGCCCCCGTTGCGAAACCTGTTGCTCCTGCTGTGGCTCCGGCTGCTCCGGCACCAAGTGCGCCTGCCACTGCTCCTGTTGTTGCTCCAAAGATGCCCATTACGGCTCCTGCCGGATCTCCTGCGGTGGTTCCTCCAGCTGCAAGACCGATTGCCCCCGCTGCGCCGCAGGCAACGAGATCTCCAGCAGCCATTCCGATTCGTCCGCCGTCACCAACGGGGCAGCCGACGGCTGCGCCCGGTGCACACAGGCCAGCAGGCCCTTCCGCACCGCGGCCAGCGGCCCAGGCTGGGGCTCAGTCTTCTTCTGTCCGACCAGCGGCCGCGGCACCTGGTGCCCGGCCAGCCGCGCCTTCTCGGGCGATGCCAACAGGGAATCGCGGACCAGTGCCGGGAACGACACCCGGAAGCGGGCAACGCCCTGGCGGTGGACCGCGCCCCGGACAGCCAATGCGTCCGATGCAGCCAGGCGGCCAGGGAAGACAGTACACGCCGCGGCCAGGCGGGCCCGGTGGAACGGGGAGTTCACCCGCGAATCGACCTTTTGAGCAGCGGCGTGGAGCGTTGCCTACCGGCACTCGTCCGGGTCCGCGCGCGCCGGGACGTCCTGGCATGCTACCGGCGTTGCCCCCAGACAAAGTGCCGCCGAAGGCGGAGCCGGGTAAGCCGCTCTATACGCGCAAACCTCCCCAGAGGCAGCGGCCTGTCATGGATAAGCGGGAGCAGGAGGGTGAGCGCAAGCTCCACCCGACTCGCCAGCGTCCGGGAGCAGGGGATCGCCGCTCTGCGGCAGCTGTCATTGCCCCGCCGGAGCCGCGGCCGCCGCGCGAAGTTACGATTACGGAAGGCATTACGATCCGGGAACTCGCGGAAAAGCTCGATGTGCGAGCGAAGGATCTTTTGAAGACACTCCTCGATCGGGGGGTGTTTGCCAGCATTAACCAGGCGCTGGATGTGCCGACGGCGACCACGCTTGCGGAAGCATTTAGCGGAGTCGTAAGCGTCGTATCGCTTGAAGAAGAGATGGTGCTGGAAGTTGCGAAGGAAGAGACCAAGGAAAGTTTGAAGCCGCGGCCGCCGGTCGTGACCGTCATGGGGCACGTGGACCACGGCAAGACGAGCTTGCTCGATGCGATTCGCGAAGCGGACGTAGCGGGCGGGGAAGCCGGCGGAATCACGCAGCATATCGGCGCGTACAAAGTGGTGGTGAACGACCGCAGCGTGGTTTTTGTGGACACGCCAGGCCACGAAGCGTTTACACGGATGCGTTCGCGCGGCGCGAAGGTGACGGACATTGTAGTGCTTGTGGTCGCGGCCGATGACGGCGTCATGCCACAGACCAAGGAAGCGATCGATCACGCGAAGGCTGCGAAGGTGCCGATCATCGTGGCCATCAACAAGATCGACAAGCCGGAAGCGCAAGTGGAGCGCGTGAAGCGCCAGCTCTCCGACGTGAACCTGGTGCCCTCCGAATGGGGTGGCGACACCGAGTTTGTGGAAGTTTCCGCTAAACAGAAGAAGGGCATCGACAGGTTGCTGGAAACCATTTTGCTGGTGGCCGATTTGCGCGAGTTGAAGGCCAATCCTGATGCGCCGGCGAGCGGCACGGTGCTGGAGTCTCGCGTGGATAAGGGACGCGGCCCAGTGGCTACCGTTCTCGTGCAAAACGGAACACTCAACTCCGGCGACTTTTTCATCTGCGGCTCGGTGTTCGGCAAAGTGCGCGCGATGTTTGATGATCGCGGGAGAGCCATTAAGGATGCACCGCCGTCGACGCCGGTGGAAGTGTTGGGATTACAGGGCGTGCCCGATGCTGGCGACCATTTCCAAGTGACCGAGGAAGCCAAGGCGCGCCACATCGTCGAATACCGCCAAGGCAAGCAGCGCGATGCGCAAATGGCTCGCTCGAGCGGGGCGAGGATCACACTGGACCAGTTGCACGAACAGCTGAAGGCTGGAGACGTGAAGGAACTTGGCATCGTCATTAAGGCGGACGTGCAAGGCTCGGTGGAAGTTCTGAGCGAAATGCTGCCAAAGCTCTCGACCGATCAAGTGAAGCTGAAGATTATCGGTTCGGGCGTTGGCGCCGTGACAGAAAACGACGTACTGCTAGCTTCGGCTTCCGGAGCGATCGTTATTGCGTTTGGCATCCGGCCGGACCGCAAGGCGATGGAGCTCGCGCAGCAGGAACACGTGGACATCCGTCCACACACGATCATTTATGAAGTTTCTGACGAACTGAAGAAGGCCATGGAAGGCCTGCTGGAGCCGGTCCTGCAAGAGACGTATCTGGGACGTGCGGAAGTGCGGAACACGTTCAAGGTCAAAGGTTCAGGCACGGTTGCGGGATGCTACGTAGTGGACGGCGTGCTCAAGCGCGACGCGCAGATTCGTGTTGTGCGGGACGGCGCGGTTATCTACACATCGAAACTCAGCTCGTTGAAGCGCTTCAAAGATGATGCGAGCGAGGTGCGGACGGGATTTGAATGCGGCGCGGGCATCGCAAACTTCAACGACGTGAAAGTCGGCGACATTTTGGAATGCTTCAGCGTTACTAAGCTGAGCGCCGCGGAAGCGGCGGGCCAGAGCGTTGGGACTGCCGGCCGCAAGTAAGAATAGTCCCCCGGAGCGCTCATGCCGGTTGGTCTGCTTACCCTTGAGCTGCACATCCCAGACGCGCAATCGTTGAAGGACAAGCGGCAAGTGCTGCGCAGCTTGAAAGATAAGCTGCGGAGACAGTTTAATGTTGCGGTGGCGGAGTTGGACCATCACGATGTATGGCAGCGGTCGGTGGTTGGCGTCGTAACGCTTTCAAATGAAGAGAAGCACGTCAACGAAGTACTGCAAAAAGTCCTGGACGAAGCGGACCGCATTCTGGGCTCGTTTTTGATCAACCAGGCGATCGAAATTATCTAGCAGGTTTCTTGGGGACGGAAATGAGTCCAGCCAATCACCGTCATGAACGGGTGGGCGAGGAAATCGCTCACGAGATCAACGCCATGCTCGCGGGCGAGCTGAAGGATCCGCGGCTCGAAGGCATGGTGGTGGTCAGCGAAGTGCGGGTACAGCCCGACATGAAGCACGCGCGCGTGTTCATCAACATACAGGGATCGGCAAAGGAGCAGAAGGACGCGATCAAGGCGCTCGAGCATGCTTCGGGATTTATCCGCCGCGAGCTGATCGAGCGTTTGCAGCTTCGCCGGTTGCCTGAGCTTCATTTTGCTCTGGACCATTCGCAGGAATACACCGAGCGAATCGATCAGCTCTTGAAAGAGATGAAGAAAGACAAGCCGGCCGCGTCTTAGAGACATTCCCATTACAACCGATAACTAATCACCGACCATTCATTCCATGCCACGCCAGCCTCAACCTGCGCCGTTTGACGGCGCGCTCGTTATCGATAAGCCGCGAGGAAAAACTTCCCACGATATCGTCGATGCGGTGCGGCACCTCGCAGGATTCCGGCAAATCGGGCATCTGGGCACGCTTGATCCGCTGGCGACGGGTGTTCTGGTGCTGCTGCTGGGACGGGCTACCAGGCTGGTGCAGTTTTACAACGGACGCAGGAAGCGCTATTCGGCGGGGTTCCGGTTTGGTTTCGCGACGGATACGTACGATTCGGACGGGGGAGCACAAGGGCCGGATACCGCGCAGGCGCTCGATGCAGCGCTTCTCGAAAAGCTAGCTGCAGAGAGCGTGGGACGATTCGAACAAATGCCGCCCGCCTTCTCCGCAAAAAAAATAAAAGGTGTGCCAGCGTACGAGTTGGCGCGCAAGAAGCAGCCTGTCGAGCTGAAAGCGGTGGAAGTCGAGCTGTTTGAGTACAAGCTGACCGGCGTTGAAGGCAGCATCGCGCGGTTTGTGATCGAGTGCTCGTCGGGCACATATATTCGCTCACTCGCGCACGACATGGGTCAAAAACTCGGCTGCGGGGCGCACCTGGCGGAAATTACGCGAACGGCGGTCGGGGAATTTTCGCTGGAACAGGCTATCAAGCTGGAAGAGCTGGCGGAGGCGTCGCGCGCCGGAAGATTTGCCGATTGCTTGATCCGTCTGGAAAATCTGCTGCCGAATTTTCCACGCGTCAATGTGCTGCCCATCATTGAGAAGCGTGTGCGGCATGGGACAAAATTCAATGTACAGGTCTCGCAGATTCAGCCCGGCCGCGTAGAGCTGCCACCGGGGGCAACCTTGCAACTCGAGGCGGGGGAATTAAAGCCGCCGCGCTTGCGCGTCTTCAGCCAGCAAGACAAACTTGTGGCCATCGCCGAAGCCCTGGTACCGCGCACCTATCAACCCATCGTCGTGTTCGAACCATTGCCATAAACGAGGAAGCGCTCCGAGAGCGCGGCTGGCGTGCATTTCCGCTATTCCATCAAGGCTGCGGCTGCCGAGGCGCGGGCGGGGAGCCGCGGCTCACACTTGTATCGCGCCCGACGTAGATTGAACGAGAAACGCGGTCTCGAAGCCGCAATTTGTGTGGAGTGATTAGGATCAGCATTTCGGTGTCTTGCGCGGTTGTGTTTCTCTGGCCAAAGAGATAGCCCACTCCTCCTGGAAGATTCGCTAAGCCGGGGAGGCCCGTGAGGGTGCGGGATTCTTGATTGTCGAGCAGTCCGCTAATGATTGTAGGTACTTCCTCTTTAATGCGCACGGTTTGCGAAATCGTCCGGTTGGTAATGATCGGGATGCCATTGATGCTGGAGCCGGCGAGGGCGCGAATCTCGAACTCCAATTGCAGCGTGACATCGTCATTTGGATGCAGGGTAGGAGTGGCTTTGATCTTAACGCCGATATCTTCATATTCTGCACCAGGGTAGGGCTGCTGCGCTATTGACCCCGACACATTTGAGAACAGGCTCGCTGGACTCAGGATTACGGTGACCTGGCCCGCTGTGCCGGACGGATTGTCCGTAATCGCCACATCGGGCAAGGTGGCGCCGCTGAGGCTGGCGGCCAGGATGGCCGTGGGATTCGTGCCGACGGGAAGCTCGAAGGCTGGCGCGAACAAACCCTGACCAAGGCCGAGGTATACCGAGACGCTATCCGTTTGCGGGTCGGTCACGGCAATGTCTGGAACTCCATCGCCGTTGAAGTCGGCGATCGCGACGGCCGTAGGCGCCTGTCCAGTAGCGAGCGGCGAGTTTAGCGCCGAAGTAAAAGTACCATCGCCGTTGCCCAGCAACACGCTGATGGTATTGTCTGTCTGGTTCACGACCACGAGGTCGGGATGGCCATCGGCATTCAGGTCGGCAGATGCGATGGCGACCGGGGATTTACCTACGGCAAACGGAGAGCTGGTCGCCAGGGAAAAGGTGGCGTTGCCATTGCCAAGAAGCACCGTGACATTGTTAGTCGTTTGATTCACGATCGCCAAATCCAGATTTCCATCCGAATTAAAATCGCCCGAGGTCATCGCAATGGGACCTGTCGTCGTGGTCGGCAGGGGAAAGGGCGAACCCGTTGCCTGCTTGAAGGTTCCATCACCGTTGCCGAGAAAAAGAGAAAGCGTGTTGTCCTTGAAATTTGTCACGGCAAAATCTTGACTGCCGTCGGCGTTGAAATCGCCAACGACGATGGAGCTAGGCTCCTGGCCCACGGTGATGGGCGAACCGGTGGCCTCTTTAAAGGTGTCATCGCCATTGCTGAGGAGAACTTGCACGGTGTTGGCAACCGGATCCGTGACGAGGAGATCATGAAAACCGCTAGTAGTGAGAACCGCGGAAGCAATGGCGGGCGCAATGGCGGGTGCGGTGGTTCTGGCCGCGCCAAGCGAGATGGTGGTGGCGACCTGAAGAAAAGTCCCCAAGCCCTGATTTTGGAGAATTGTGATCGTGTTGTCGATCTCGTTGACGACGGCAAGGTCCGGCAGACCTATGTTACGAAGATCGGCTGCGGTGAGTGCGACGGGCCCGATGCCAACGTTGTAAGAAGTGCTAGGAAGGATGCTCCCTGTCGTTGCACCAATAGACGTAGCGGGCGTGGACGCGCCGAGGCTTCCAGAAAGCAGGGAAAGAGTAACCGGATAGCGGTCACCTACAAAGAAAGAGGCAGGTTTACCGTCCTGCGCGCGCAATAAGACTTGGGTCCCGCTGTGCACGAGCGTCAGCGCGTCGGAAAACTGGGCCGCAAACGTAGGCATCGTCAGGAGAAACGTCGTATTGCCGCCTCCCACTCGAGCCACTGGAGGGATGAGTGAGCTGAGGGAAGTTCCGGCGCTGGCGGCGGTTCCCCCGTTTCCGAAGATGCTCGCCAGGAGCGTGACCAGCGTGCTGAGGTCCTTCGCCGCCTCCAATTGAGAAATAATGCCAGTAGAGAGAGAAATCAGCTCTGTCGAAGGAGGCGGAAGAATACCCAGAGTGCGCGCTTTGTTTCGATCGACCTCGAGGATCTCTATCTCAAGCATCACTTCCCCTCGTGATTTTTCGGCTTGACGAATGAGTTCGCCCGCAAGCGCAAGTCTCTCCGGAGTATCGCGAATGGTGACGGCGTGGCTCTGTGCATCAAGTTCGACGCGGGTCGACCCAGTCATTTCACGGAGAACGCGCACCAATTCGGTCATCTCCTCGGTTCCGACGGAGGCAGGCAAGAGGAACGATTGCTCGGCTTGCACGGCATATTGGCGGCGCTTTTCCACGGTGTCTTGAGCCACGAACAAAAGGGTGGAGGTCAACGGGCGGAAGAATGTGCCGGTCTGAACGCCTAAGATCTTCAGTGCCGTGGCGAAATCGATATCCATAGCGTGTAGCCGTACGGTTCGTGAGGGGAGGTCCGGATCGAAGGTGATTTTTATTCCGAATAACTGTCCCACCTGTTCATAAACTGCTTTGATATCGCCGCGCAAGTTGAGGTCCAGTTTGACGGCGCGGGGCTTCAGTTCTGGCATGCCTTCGATTTTCTGGTCAGGCGCGAGAGGCTCATCTTTCATCGCCTTCATCTGGTTCAATCGCTCGGTGACAATTGTATTGCTGGGGTCGATTAGCAGAGCCTTAGCCAACTCCTCGGTTGCCACTTCGGCATGGCCAGCAAGGGCGTCTCGCTCCGCGGCTTCGACGTGGTCGCGCACGAGCTTCGAGCGCATGGACGCGATGCGCTCAAGAAGGGCGCTGTCCTGCGGCGCGTAACGCGCGGCTTGCTGGTAGTAGTTCAATGCTTCATCAAAATGACCCTCGGCTAGCTCTTTGTCGGCGAGTTCGGAGATTTTCTTGGCGTATTTTGGATTAGGATGCGGGGTCATTTCGAGCTGCGTCTCATTGGGAGTCGTCTGCGGCGGGGAGGACTGGTTCTTTGCCGGAGACTGAGCTTGCGCGAAAGATTGTGCGCAACAAAGGAGGATCGCCGTTAAGAAAGAGACAGCTTGGCGGGCGTGAACGGGGATGGTCATTGAATTGAGCAGGCTTTGTAGTTTACCGTAAGTTTAAATAAGAAAGCGGACTGGATTGGTCCGGTTGACGTAAATTCATACAAAGCGTAGACTTATATTGTAGTTGCAAATGAATAACAACTGGAGATTCTTTGCTTCCTGCTTTTGTCATCGCTCTGCGTGAAGGTGTCGAGGCCTCCCTCGTTGTGGGGATCATTCTAGTTTATCTCTCTCGTACCGGCCGCTCGCAACTAGCGCGTTTTGTTTGGTATGGCGCGGCTGCTGCCGCGGCACTGAGTTTGGCCGTGGCGATTGCTTTGGAGCGCTGGCGCCTTAGTGAAGACGGGTTCGAAGGGGTCATGTACCTCGTTGCGGCAGCGTTCGTCATTACGATGATCCTATGGATGAATCGCGTTGCGCGCCACTTGAAAAAAGAAATCGAGCAAAAGATTGAGAGTTACGTGGGTAGGTCGGGATCGGCGGCGGGTTGGGGCATTTTCTTCTTCGTTTTTCTCATGGTTTTGCGCGAAGGAGCGGAGCTCGCGATCATTTTGCGGGCGGTGGAGCTGTCCAGTGAGGGGCTACAGATCTGGATTGGGACGGCTTTGGGGATTGGCGCGGCTGTGGCCGTGGGGGTGTTCTTTTTTAAGGGCACGCTGCGGGTTCCGCTGCATCGCTTTTTCGCCGCCACCACCATCATCTTGATTCTCGTTGCCTTTCAGCTGGTGCTTACCGGATTGCACGAATTGAGCGAAGCTCAATGGCTGCCGTCCAGCAAAGCGGAGATGGCCGTAATTGGGCCGATCGTCCGGAATGAGTTGTTTTTCTTCGTGCTGATATTTGGAGCTGCCGCGCTACTGGTTTTGCGCGAATGGCAATCGGCTTCCCATGCCAAAGCCTCAAAAGAGGTTGCCGGCGAAGCCGAGAAACGGTTGCTCGAAGCGCAGAATCGCCGCCAGCGGCGCTGGATGATCGCGGCGGCGACGGGGTGCCTTTCGGTGGTCCTGCTGCTGACGGGAGATTTCGTTTACACGAACGCGAATGCTGCGCCCCCCTCGGCACGGGCCATCGCAGCCGTGGGGAATGAAGTGCGTATTCCTGTAAGCGATGTGCAGGACGGTAAGATGCATCTGTTTACGATCAGCGCCGGAGGGCAGTCGTTGCGCTTTATGATTATTAAGAAGCCGAATGGCTATGGGACCGCGCTGGATGCTTGCCGCATCTGCGGGGCCGAGGGCTATCGCCAGGATGGGCAGAACGTCGTTTGCAGGCATTGTGGCTCGGCAATCTATGTACCAACCATCGGCGAGGCAGGCGGATGCAATCCGATTGGCGTGCCGTCGCATGTTGATGGGGCCGATTTAGTTCTGGATGTTTCTTCACTCGTGCAAGAGACCAAGGAGATTCCGCAGTAGGGGCACGATGCATAGTGCCTGTCTGGTGCGGCTTCGCACGGAATGTTTCTACGTCTGGTAGCCGATTCGTTTACGCGCCGTCCGCGCCGCAAGGTGCTGACCGCTGCCGCTCTGTCGCTGGGCATGGCGGTGGTGACGGCGGCGCTAAGCGTTTCGCTCGACGTGGGCGACCGCCTGGCGAGCGAGATTCGCAGCCTCGGCGCGAACTTGTTGGTCACGCCGCAGGACGATTCGCTGCCGCTCGAGATTGGCGGCGTAGACTACAGGCCCCTCAATGCTGGCGCGTATCTTCCCGAAGCTGACCTTCCCAAAATCAAGACAGTCTTCTGGCATAACAATATCGTCGCGTTTGCTCCCGTTCTGGAAGTCTCGGCGACGCTTCCGAGGGTGACCTACGGGGACGGCCAGCGTTCGATTCCAGAGCTGCAGATCCCGCTGATTGGCACCTGGGCTTCGAATCGCGTGCAATTGCCGGATGGAGGCGTTTTTGTAACCGGGATTGCAAAAACTAACCCATGGTTCCATGTTGAAGGGAAATGGTTCTCTGACGAAGGTCGCCTCGAGCGCATCGAAATGCCGCCTATGGGGCACTCCTACCTCCCTGCACCCCCGGAGTGTACGGTCGGCGAAAAACTAGCGGCGCGCCGCAGTATAAAAACCGGTGACCAGGTGGTTGTGAGCGTAACGACGGCTGGCGATTCTCAGAACATGGAGTCGTGTGACGTCACAGGAATTTTGTCCTCGGGCGGCCCTGAAGATGAGGCACTGCTCATGCCGCTTGCCAGCGTTCAAAAACTGGCGGACAAACCGGGCCAGTACCGCAAGCTCTATGTGAGTGCGCTGACCAAGCCTGAGGATGATTTTGCGCGGCGTGATCCCAAAACGATGAAAGCCGATGAATTCGAGCGCTGGTCGTGCAGCCCGTATGTTTCTTCGATTGCGTATTCGATCAAGCAGGCACTGCCGGGAACGGACGTACGTGTGATTCGGCGCGTGGCTGAAGGTGAGGGGGCCATTCTCACGCGCGTCCGGGCGTTGGTCTGGATGGTAACGTTAGCGGCGCTCTTGGCTGCGGCGCTGGCGGTCGGCGCTTCTTCGGCGGCATCGGTGATCGAACGGCGCACGGAAATTGGATTGATGAAAGCCTTGGGGGCGGGCTCGGGCACGGTTGGTTTCCTTTTGGCCGCGGAGCAGCTTCTGCTCGCGTTTGTTGGCGGAGGCATAGGCTATTCGCTCGGAATCGTTCTTGCGCGCCTCGTCGGACAAAAGATCTTCGGCGTTGCGCCTGCGCCGTCACTGCTTGCTCTTGTTGCGGTTCTCGCTCTCGCCGCGGGAGTCACGCTACTCGGCAGCGCCATTCCGCTGCGTCGCGCCTCACGCTATGAGCCCGCGCCCATTCTGCGAGGCGAATGATGACCTCGCTTCTCACCGGCAATCGCGCTATGTTCTGGCGCATCGTTCGCCGACTGCTCGGCGCAAATCGCGGTCGTCTGTTCGTTATCTTGCTCGCCCTCGGTGCTGGCGCTGCAGTAACCGCCGCACTCCTCAATCTTCAAGTCGACGCCAAGCGCCGCATCTCCACTGAATTTCGCGCCTTTGGCCCCAACGTGCTCGTCACTCCCGCTAATGGCACACAAAACTCTGCCAGTGCGAACACGCTGCCGATGACTGTCATGGACCGCATTCCTCTTGAATCCGAAGGCGGTCATGTTGTTGCTAGCCCATTTTTGTATTTCACTGGCGCCGTGTATTTCAGCAAGGCTCACTCGGTGTCTCATATTACGGCAGTCATTGTCGGCACCGATCTTTCCCAATTGCGACAATTGAGCCCCGGTTGGCAATGGAAGGAAACGACTCAGTTGATAAGTTCCGGCCATGCTTGTGTCGTAGGCGCGAAGCTTTCCTCCCAAATATCGTCTAGAAGTTGGGACTTCATCGTCCCGGGTCCAACTCCTCACAGTAACGGCACACCAGGAGTCACCTCCTTCCCATGCACTGATCTCACTGAGTTTTCCAGCGGCGGACCGGAAGATGGCCAGCTATTTGTATCTCTCTGGGATGCTCAGAGGCATTCTGGTTTGGCCGATCAAGTAAGCCTTGTTCAGTTGAGTGTGCCTGGCACTTCGCAGCAAGTAGATGCCTACATTACTGCCTTGCAACGGCAAATTCCGGAAGCGCAGGTTCACCCCATCCGGCAATTCACCGAAGGCGAAGCAAAGATTTACAACCGCATCAGTGGGTTGTTGACAGCGACTGTCGTGATTGTTCTTTTGCTTACAGGCTTGTGCGTGATGGCGGCGATGACCAACGTTGCGATGGAGCGCAGAAACGACGTTGGATTGATGAAGGCGATTGGTGGCGCGACACGGCGTGTTTTGCGGCTTTTTATGATGGAGGCGGCGCTGCTCGGGCTGGCAGGAGGCGTGATTGGGGCCGCAGCGGGGATTTTTCTTTCCATCTGGCTGGGCAAACAGGTGTTTGGCCTGGCAGCGCAGCCGCGGCTGATTGTGTATCCTGTATCCGTGGCGCTCACTACTATCGTCGCGATTCTCAGCGCGTATCCGCTGCGGCGGCTCGCCAGCGTTCGCCCCGCGTCGGTTTTTCGAGGTGAAGCGTGAGCGCGCCTGTGCAGATTTTGCCGGAGCAGAGGGCGGCGGCTCCGAAGGTCTCGATCGAAAACCTCGTCAAGAAATATGGGGCGCTGCGAGCTATTGATGATCTGAGTTTTAATGTGTACGCGGCCGAATGGGTGGCGCTTATGGGTCCATCCGGCTCGGGCAAGACCACGCTCATCAACATTCTTGGCGGGCTCGATAAACTCAACTCCGGTCGCGTAGTTGTCGATGGCGTCGACCTCTCGAAGCTCAGCGAGAACGAAATGGTCCGCTACCGCGCCGAAAAGGTCGGCTTCGTCTTCCAACAATTTCACCTCGTGCCGTATTTGAATGCGGTCGAAAACGTCATGCTGGCGCAGTATTTTCACAGCGTGACGGATGAAAAGCATGCGGAGGAGGCTTTGCGCCGCGTCGGCATGGGCGAGCGCATGACACATCTCCCGGCGCAACTCTCTGGCGGCGAACAGCAGCGCGTGGCTATCGCGCGGGCGTTGATCAATCAGCCGAAGATCATCCTCGCCGACGAGCCTACTGGTAATCTCGATGAAGCGAACGAAGAGATCGTTTTGAAGATTTTCCGTGAGTTGCACCAAGCAGGCCATACGATTTTGATGGTCACGCACGACCCGGACATTGCGCGGCAGGCGGACCGCCGCATCGAACTCGCCCACGGTCGCCTCCATTACGACACCGCGCTACACGGCCCCAGCCACCCGCTTGCGTGCCCGCTCGCGGATACTGCCGATTGCTGCACTCCGGCTTCGCCCGATGACGAGATTCGCTTCGATCACCTGCTTGAGCAAATCTGGATTTGCTGCGAAGAGGGCAAAGCGGCAAATATTAAGGCGCTGCAAGGAACTGGACTCGCTGGCGGTCTTCCCGTTCTTCCCGATGAGTCGGCGTCAAGAACTTTGAGCCGGATGAGCGAGCGGCATCTGGTCGAACTACAGAATGGCGAGGCGCAACTTACGCCAGTAGGCAGCCAACGAGCACGAGGCGTCGTGCGCCGGCATCGGCTGGCCGAACGCCTCTTTAAAGACACGTTCTCTGCCGACGACATCGAGGCCCACACGCAAGCCTGCCGTTTCGAACACATCATCAGCCCTGAGCTGGATCAGCGCATTTGCACGTTCCTGGGCCATCCCAAGTCTTGCCCGCACGGCAATCCCATTCCTCCAGGCGATTGTTGTAACGTAAAATCGAAAAGCTGACGTCGTCCTCGCGCATGCCGATTCCACTCGATCCGCGGAAAAAAGCGACTGCCGTGAAGGTACACGTGAAGACTGGCGCTGGAGTCGACATCACCTGGGCCGACGGCCACGCCAGCCACTACGACTTCGCCTATTTACGCGAAGAGTGTCCCTGCGCTACGTGTAACGATGAGCGCGGCAAGAAAGAAGCCTTCGCCGCTGCGGCGCCCGCCGCCAATGCCTTTGCTCCGCTTCCCATGTTCAAGCCTAAGCTGAGCGCGCAAGCCGCTACCGTCGTAGGCAACTACGCGGTGCAAATCAGCTTCACGGACGGCCACTCCACCGGCATTTATAGCTACGACCATCTCCGCAGCATTTGCCCCTGCCCCGAATGCGCTAAGGCGTTCCGCACCGCCGCATCCTAAATCGTTTCAGCGTGAACAAAAAAAGACCGTTCGGCTAGACTTCACGCCGGAAAAGTGCGAGCATTTTAATCCGCTGATCGAGATCACCCGTACATGAGCAGCTCCTCCAACACCCCTGCTGCCGCAAGCAGCCGAGGCAACGGTATTCCGCGCGTCATTGTCGCGACTACCGCTCTCCTCACCTTTATTTCCTTCTGGCGGGCAGCCGCCATCGTTTTGAACGATCTGGCCTCTTCGGCCTATTACGCAGGCGGTGAAGCAGAAGGTTACATCGGCAAAACCGCGCCGTGGTTCATCCTCGCCATCATGTTGTTTTCCTACGCGGTGCGCGCGGTGTACGTCGAGAGCTGCAGCATGTTCGTGCGCGGGGGTGTCTACCGCGCGGTGAAGCAATCGCTCGGAGGAACTCTCGCAAAATTCAGCGTTTCCGCGCTGATGTTTGACTACATTTTGACCGGCCCCATCAGCGGCGTCGCGGCTGGGCAGTATCTGGCCGGGCTGATCAGCGAACTGCTGCAGTATTCGCATCTCGGAAACGCTCTCACACCGAACCAGGTGGACTTTATCGCCGCGGGTTTTGCGATTCTGGTCACGGTTTATTTTTGGTGGGAGAACACCAAGGGCATTCCGGAGTCCAGCGAAAAAGCGCTGCTCATCATGAAGCTGGTGACGGTGATGGTGGTGCTTTTGATCACCTGGTGCATCTACACGGCGGTCCTGCGGCACTCAGCGCTCCCGCCGTGGCCACACCCTCGCAATCTGCGTCTGAATGCCAGCGCGCTCGGCTGGCTTGCAGGAAGTCCGCTTCCGCACATGTTCGGCATTATCGCTATCTTCATAGCACTGGGGCATTCGGTACTGGCAATGAGCGGAGAGGAATCCCTGGCGCAAGTTTACCGCGAGATTGAAAGTCCCAAACTGCCAAATCTGAAAAAGGCCGGACTGGTCATCTTCGTTTACAGCTTGGTCTTCACGTCGCTGGTTTCCTTCTTTGCCGTGATGATCATTCCCGACAGCGTGCGGCAGAACTACCTCGAAAACCTTATCGGCGGCTTGGCGATGAGCTTGCACGGGCCGCTCATCGCGCGGCTAATTTTTCACGCATTCGTGGTCGTGGTGGGCACCCTGATCCTGGCCGGAGCGGTCAATACTGCCATCGTCGGATCTAACGGAGTGCTAAACCGCGTTTCCGAGGACGGCGTTCTCAGCTCATGGTTCCGGCAGCCTCATCCGAGATTCGGCACCAGCTACCGCATCATTAACATCGTAGTCCTGCTCCAAATCATCACGATTTTTATCAGCCGCGGCGACGTCACCTTCCTCGCCAACCTCTACGCGTTCGGCGTCATCTGGAGTTTCACGATGAACGGCTTGGCCGTCCTCGTGCTTCGATACACCAGGCCCGGAGTGCGCGAGTTCCAAGTGCCGTTTAATTTTTATATTCGCGGCGTACAAATCCCGGTCGGCCTCAGTTTGATCACGCTGACGCTTTTCCTCATCGCCGTCGTCAATCTTTTCACCAAGCCCGTGGCCACCATGGCGGGTGGGACATTCTCCATTCTGCTCTTCATCGTTTTCACCATTTCCGAGCGCCGCGCTCACCGAGGTGGCGCGTCTCACGTGGAGATGGATCAGTTCAACTTGGAGCTGGAGTCCGAGCTGACGCCGGAAGCCGTCGGCGCGCGGCCCGGCAACATCCTCGTGCCAGTGAGCAATCATTTCAATCTCTATCATCTTGGCAACGTCCTCGATCGCATCAAACCGGGACGCCGTGATGTAATTGTTTTGCACGTCCGCTTGCTGCGCCGCTCGGCTTCCGGCGAAAACGAACTGGACGCCGATCAACTGTTCGGCAGCATCGAGCAACATCTTTTTTCGCAGGCCCTTTCCATGGCCGAAAAAAGGGGGAAATCCATTCGGCTGGCGGTTGTTGCCTCGAATGACCTCTGGGAAGGCATCCTGCGGGCGGGCGCTTCGCTCCAGTCCAGCACGATTGTCATAGGTCGTTCGGCGAAGGACAACACCGAAGAGCAGGCTCGGCAGATTGGCGAAGCCTGGGAAAAACTCGGCGACATCAAGCCGCAATTCAACCTCGAAATTCATTTGCCCAACGGCGACAAGATTTACAAGGTTCTTGGGCCACACGCTCCTAACCTGACCGCCAATGAGGTCAATCTTCTGCACCGGTTATGGCTGCGCTTCAGCGATGTCCTGGCGCCTCAGGAGCTACATCATCACGATGTCGTGCACTTCGCCCTCGAGGAAGTTAAGAAAGAGATCGAAGAAGGGCAGGAAGACGCCGTCGTCAAGCGGCTGCGAGCACACCTTGAAGGAAACCAATCGAAGAAAACACCGTCCTCTTGAGATAGCTTGCCGTCCGCAGGAATTTTCCCTCTAAAGACGGAATCTAGTCTTAAGCAAGCTGCGTCGTGCAGTGGCCGCAGCGCTTGGCCTGAATCGGAATGCTCATCGCGCATTGCGGACAATCCTTGGTTGTCGGCGCAATGGGAGACGCGGGCTTCTTCGTCCAGCGGTTCACCATTCGAACGAGAAGAAATACCGCGAACGCGACGATCAGGAAATTGATGACATTGTTTAGAAAGGTTCCGTAGTTAAGGGTCGGCACTCCCGCAGCCTTGGCTGCCGCAACCGTGTCATAGTGTGCGGTGGAGAGACTAACGAATCGGTTCGAGAAATCGACGGGTCCAACGAGCCGCCCGAGGGGCGGCATCATGACGTCCTCGACAAACGACGTGGTGATCTTTCCGAAAGCCGCGCCGATGATGATGCCGACGGCCATGTCTAGCACGTTTCCGCGCATGGCAAATTCTTTGAATTCCTTTAGCATGTGCGTCTCCTTTTTCCTGTGGCGTGGGCCAAACGATCGTCCTGCGAGATTGCAGAAGCAGAGAGGGCCGTTCGTTCTGCGGATTATATCTGAAACGTAGAGAATATTGAGACAGGAAAGCGGCCGCAGAACTTCAGCGCGGCCGGAAGACGAGCGCCGCGCCCAGGATTCCGCGCAAGGCCATCAATACTCCGGCAGTCGCCAGCAGCGGAGCGACCCACAAAAAAGGCACCCGGGAAATGGCCACCATGACCACGCCAAGAAGAGTCAGCGAAAGCCCGCGCGTCCAGTTCTCCCAGCGCGCCCACCATTTGTTAGGTCCATAGAGCGCCCGCAAGCCCCAAAGGATGAGCGCGCCGCTCAGGATGAGCCAGGAGGGTTTGTGGCGCTCCACAAGAACGCGTCCTGTGAGCGCCAGCCAAATGACAAGCACCCCCAACAGCACAAAGATCACTTCGATCACGAGTCGCAGAGCGCGCTGAGGCGTCAACATCGTAATCCTGCGCGTTTAAGGAACGCGCTCGATGCGCACTTTCTGCAGCACAACGGGCGTTTTTGGCCGGTCATTCGAATCGCGCGGCAAATTGGAAATCTTATTCGCCACGTCTTGCCCTTCGATCACTTCTCCAAAGATGGAGTGCTTGTTATCGAGCCATGGCGTCGCCGCCACCGTGATAAAGAATTGGCTGCCGTTCGTGCCGGGTCCGGCGTTGGCCATGGAAAGCTTGCCGGCTTTCGAGTGATTCAGGGAAGGATGAAATTCGTCCGCAAATCGATATCCCGGTCCGCCGCGACCCGTGCCTTGGGGGCAGCCGCCTTGAATCATGAACTGCGGAATCACGCGGTGAAACACCAGCCCGTCGTAAAAGTTCTTCTTTAGCTTTTTGCCAGTGCTCTCGTCGGTGAATTCCTTCGTGCCTTCGGCCAGTCCGATGAAATTCTCTACGGTTTTCGGCGCTTCTTTTTCCAGCAGCTTCACCACAATGTTGCCCTGCGACGTTTCGAAAATCGCGTACGTTCCTGATGCTCGGCTCATGCAATCTCCTCGTGTACTAAATCATCCTACACGAGGCGCCTCGGCCCGCGCCACTCGCGCTCGTCACCAGCCCTTTTGCTTCCGCAATTCGGTGATGTGCGCGGTGTGGTGTTTTCCGTGCCATTCATAGAGAAAAAGAAGCCAATCAACGGCGCGCTCGCCATGCTCCGGGTGCACAAGGAGTCGCGCGAAATGCTCTGGCTTCAACGATCGCCATACACGGTCCATCCGCGCGTGCACGGAATCGAGAAGAGTCTGTGAGCTCTCGACGGGCGCCGCTTTCGAATCGGCCAACTCGGCCCACGCCGCTTCGTCATAAGGCTTGATCGTCGGTTTGTCTTCTGTAAGAGCTAGTTTCAAACGTACAAGCGCATTCATGTGGCTGTCCGGAACGTGGTGTACGACCTGGCGAACAGTCCATCCGCCGTCGCGGTACGGCGTATCCAGTTGCAAATCATTCAAACCTTTCACCGCCGCGCGCAACCTGCCGGGCGTTGAAGCGATCTCGTCGATGGCCTCTTGTCGTCTTACGGGCGTCACTTGCGCGGGCATCGCGAATTTTCCAATGGGGTAACGTGGATCCATCTGATTCTCTCCTCGGGCAACCTGGTTCTTCCACCCGCCGATGCCTGTGACTATATCTGCGGCCCTTAGCGATGGTCAAAGCGACGCGCGCAGGACGCCTCTCCAATTTGGACGCTTGGCAATCCGGTTCGCGAGTGAGGGGATGTTACAATACGGAACTTCATGTTGTATCGGGGACCTGTATCCTCGTGATGAATCGAACAGGCGCGCTGCTGAATCTAATAGTTCGGAGATAATAAGAATGCACAATGTCGTGATTATCGGGAGTGGCTGCGCCGGGCTGACCGCAGCGATCTACGCTGCGCGCGCCAATCTGAAGCCCTTGGTGATTGACGGCCATGAGCAGGGCGGCCAGCTCGCTCTAACCACGCACGTCGAGAATTATCCCGGCTTCCCCGAAGGCATCATGGGGCCGGAACTCATCGAAAATATGCGCAAGCAGGCGCAGAGATTCGGTGCCGAATTCAAGGCGGGAGCCGTGAACGAAGTCGACCTAACAAAGCGTCCGTTCAAGATCACGGCCGGCAAAGACACCTACGAAGCTAAGGCGCTGATCGTTGCCGCCGGCGCCACTGCGCGCTTGCTGGGCCTGCCGGGCGAGCGTGAATTAATCGGCCGCGGCGTTTCTACCTGCGCGACCTGCGACGGCTATTTTTTCCGCGAAAAAGCCATAGCCGTGGTTGGCGGCGGCGATTCTGCGATGGAAGAGGCCAATTTCCTGACGCGCTACGCCAGTAAGGTCTACCTCATCCATCGGCGTAAGGAATTTCGCGCCTCCAAAATCATGATCGACCGTGTTAAGGCCAATCCAAAAGTCGAACTTGTCATTCCTGCGGTTGTCGAGGAAATTCACGCCCCGGAGGGTCACGTTACCGGAGTGCGTGTGCGCAATCCGGACGGGAAGGAAATTACCGAAATCGAACTTCATGGCGTATTCGTCGCCATCGGCCACGATCCCAACTCGACCGTGTTCAAGGGCAAGCTGGAGATGGACGCCAACGGCTACCTTATCCCCAAACACGGCACCCTGACTTCCGTTGAGGGCGTGTTTGTCGCCGGAGACGTGCAGGACCATCGCTACCGCCAGGCCGTCACCGCCGCAGGCTCCGGCTGCATGGCCGCTCTGGACGCGGAAAAGTTCCTGGAAGGGCACACGGGCTAGTCGCTGAGGATTTACACGGGCATAATCATACTGCATGCTCCGCGCGACGCTTCTCAAGCTATCCGAGAGTCCCCGCTTCGCCAAATGGGTCACCTCCAACGGCACCACGCGCCGTATGGCACGCCGCTTCGTCGCCGGCGAAACGCTCGACGAAGCTATCGAAGCCGCCCGCGCCTGCAACAATGCCGGGATGCTCGTCAGCCTGGATTACCTGGGCGAAAACTGCGCCACCACCTCCGACGCGCAACGTGCGCGCGATGCCTACCTGGAAATTTTCGAGCGCATCCACAAGGAAAATCTCCACGCCAATGTGTCCTGCAAGTTGACTCAGCTCGGGCTGGACCTCAATGTTGATTTTTGCCAGGGCCTGGTCGTGTCCATCGTAGAGTTAGCCGTGCGGTATGAGAATTTTCTTCGCGTTGATATGGAAGGATCGGCGTACACGCAACGCACCCTGGACGTCGTAAAAAACGTGCGCTCCCGGAATCCCGCAATCGGAACGGTGATCCAGTCCTATCTTTACCGCAGCGAAACCGACGTCCACGATTTGCTCGCTTATGGCTGCCGCATCCGTCTCTGCAAGGGCGCTTATAAAGAGCCGCCGGATGTTGCCTACCCTCGCAAAAGCGACACGGACTTCAACTACATCCGCTTGATGAAGATTCTCTTGCCCAGCGGCTTCTATCACGGAATTGCCACGCACGACCCGCGCATGATTGCGGAAACCATTCGCTGGGCGGCCGCCAGGCAGATTTCCAAAGATGATTTCGAGTTTCAGATGCTCTACGGCGTCCGCACTGACTTACAACGCATGCTCGTGAAAGACGGCTATCGCCTGCGCGTCTACATTCCCTATGGCAACGATTGGTTCCCGTATTTCATGCGCCGCCTTGCCGAGCGCCCTGCCAACCTCGGTTTTTTTGTCCGCAGCTTTCTGCGTTCTTGAATTTCGCCAACCTTACTGTTTACGACAAACCGTCACGCCATCGCGCAGCGGGATCAGCACGGGATACAGTTCTTTCAAGGCATACACCAGCCGATTGAATTCTTGCACTCCGCGGGTTGCGGCATCATCCGGAGACGCTGGCCGCGCCGCTTTGCCTGACCAGAGCGTGTTGTCCGTAATGAACAATCCGCCACGTTTGAGTTTCGGCAGTGCCACGCGCAGAGCGTCCGGGTACTGGTGTTTGTCCACGTCGTTGAAGATTAGGTCAAATTTTCCAGAAGTTTTTCTTAGCAATTCGAGCGCGTCGCCCACTTTCACGTCGATGCGCTTCGCCACTCCCGCCCTTCGAAAATACTCACGTGCGCGCTGCGCATTCGCTCGATCACCGTCGGTGTAATGCACTTTTCCCTTTGGCCCGGCTGCCCGCGCCAGCCAAATTGTCGAATAGCCGATGGCTGAGCCCATTTCGAAAATACGCTTCGCGCCGGAAACCTGCGCGAGCAGCGCAAGTAAGCGCGCCACCGCCGGCCCAATGATTGGCACGCGGTGTTCTGCAGCATAGTGTTCCATCTCGCTGATGACCGCGTCCCGCTCCGGCAACAATTCGTAGAGATACTGCTCGACGTCGTCCTGTATATAGCCGCTACGCAAGTTGTCGCTGCGAATCACAGGCTTTCTCCCGGTTTGAGAGCATGAATCTCCAGCCCCAAAATATCTCGCGTTTCCTGCCGTAATCCTTCTACGGTCCCAGTCAGTACCGGAAACGTCGCATAGTGCATGGGAATGACGTGCTTCACTCCAAGCAACCGGATCGCGTATGCCGCCTCGCGCGGCCCCATGGTAAAGAGATCGCCGATCGGGAGCATCGCGAGGTCGGGCTTGTACAGCTCCCCGATCAATTTCATGTCTCCGAACAACGCCGTATCTCCCGCGTGATAAATCGTGAATCCTTCGGGCATGCGAATCACGAGGCCCGCCGGCTCGCCTGCGTAATGCCTCACGCCATTTTCATCCCAGGAACTCGAATGAAACGCATGGGTCATGGTCACTTCAAACCCGCCGACCCTCTGCGAGCCGCCTTTGCCCATCGGACAAATTTCCTTTTCATACCCCTTACCCACAATCAACAGACACGTCTCGAAGATGGCCACGATTTTCGGTTTGTGCTGCTTTGCCAGCGCCAAAAGATCGCCCGAGTGATCCGTGTGTGCATGGGAGAGAAAAATGACGTCCAATCGCGGCACGGTTTTCAGCGCCCCCGGGCACATCGGATTCGTCATTACCCACGGATCGATGATCGCCACCTGCCCGGATGGCGTCGTCAGTGAAAACGTGCTATGACCAAAATACGTGATTTGATTGCCCTTTGTGTCGAGCATTTACCATCCCCCAGGTTTTTAATTTCGGATCGAACAGCTATTTTACCTGCGGCGCGATGCTCTCACCGCCGGCCAGCAGAGCGCGAATCGCTTCTTCATATTGTTCGCGGCTCTTCTCGCCAATAAAGTGAGTTACTTGGCGGCCATCCTTCGCATAAAAGACGGATATAGGCATCGAGCCGGTCCATCCCGAAAGGATGGATTGCCTAAACGCCGCCTCAGCCCCCGGAGTCTTGCGGTAATTGGGGAAAATCGGTTTGTAACGCGCCAGAAATCGCCTCATCAGAATCAAATCGCCATCGTCATCCATGCTTACGCCAACGACCTGCAGTCCCTTCGGCGCGTACTGTTTGGCCAGTTCGTTCAGCATCGGGTATTCGTCGCGGCAAGGCTCGCACCAGGTCGCCCAAAAGTTGATCAAAAGCGCTTTCCCGCGGTTTTGTTCAAGGATCTTTTGGAACCCTTGTGCATCTATCATCTCGGGATCGTGGGGCGCTTTGGTTTGCGGCGCCGCAAGCGCCGTCCCAGCGGCCAACAACACTAGTGCGCCAACGGCAGTTCGTATCTTCATCGATGTTCCTTCCCTGACCATTCTAGCTGCATGCGCGGAAGTTGAGAATCCTCCCCTCGCACAGTACAATCAATTCCGCTGCTTGTTGGCCCCGGCAGGGGCGTGGTATAAGAAAATTCCGTCGGGCGCTTCCATCCGCTGGAAGCGCTCTCGGCCCGTTGTCCGAGCAAAGGAGATTTGAATGGCTTACGTGATCGCTGAGCCCTGCATCGGCACAAAAGACACCGCCTGCGTGGATGTCTGTCCCGTCGATTGCATCCACCCCCGTAAAGATGAGCCGGAGCATGAAAAGGTCAACCAGCTCTATATCAATCCCACGGAATGCATCGACTGTGGCGCGTGCGTCCCGGTCTGCCCGGTAACCGCGATCTTCGCCTTAGAAGACCTGCCGGAGAAGTGGAACAGTTACACGCCGGTCAACGCAGAGTTCTACACCGCAAAATAACAATCCGAATCGTTTTTCTAATAGGAGTCTCAAACCTGCGCTGCGGCACGCTACGGCGTGCCGTTTTTTTTCAGCTTTCGAGCCGCACCGTCTCCGCACGCCGTGCCCCGCCGCTCAAGGTCCGCTTGCGCACTTCCTCGAATGTGGTCGCAAACAAAATCTTTTCCACCGCTCCCTGAACATCCTTCCATATCTGCTTCAGCCCGCAGCTTTCTCCCTCTACGCACACCCCGCCCATCGCTTCGTTATGCACGCAACTGGACTCCGCAAAGGCTCCATCGACGACCCGTAAAACCGCCCCCACGGAAATCTCCTCGGGCGCCCTTGCCAGCGTATAACCCCCGCGCACGCCACGCCGGCTCTCCAAAATCCCGCCGCGCTTCAATTCCAGCAAGATTTGTTCGAGGTACTTCAAGGGAATATGGTGCCTCTGCGCAATCTCGTGGATGGTTACGACTTCAGGATACTGCAGGCTTAGGTGCAGCACCGCTTGTGTGGCGTATTCGCCTTTTGCTGTCACTCGCATCGTGTACGCTATTCCTTGGTAAGCCTTTCACACGCGCGAAAGAGTGTCAATCTCTCGCGCCGGCTGTTCCGCCGGGGCCGGCCCCGTGCGTCCAGGAAAAGTGCGCCCTTTGCGCATTTTTATCATCCTTTGAATCGGAAATGTTGCGCCTCACGGTATGATGTTTGAGAGCAAAAATGTCCCCATGCCAGAACGCTTTCATCTCGTCTTGCTGATTCATGCCCACCAGCCCTGCGGCAATTTCGGCCACGTGCTCGAAAAGGCCTACAAAGATTCCTATCTGCCTTTCATCGAACTTCTCGAAAAGCATCCCGGCGTCCACATGGGCCTGCATTATTCCGGCCCATTGCTCACCTGGATCGAAGAGCATCGTCCCGAGTATTTCACGCGCCTGAAGGCTCTCGTCAGCGCCGGACAAGTCGAACTGATCGGTGGTGGTTTTTACGAGCCCATCCTCGTCTCCGTCCCTCCCGAGGACCAGCGTGAACAAATCACGCGCCTGGCCACCTATCTGGAAAAACATTTCGGCCGTCGCCCGACAGGCGCCTGGATCGCTGAGCGTGTTTGGGAGCCGCAACTTCCCTCCGGACTAGCCGCAGCCGCCGTAAGCTATACGCTGGTCGACGACATTCATTTTCTCTCCGCTGGCTTTGAGCCCGAGGAACTCTTTGGCGCCTACATCGCGGAAGACCGCGGCCAGAGCGTCTGGCTTTTCCCCGGCCAAAAAGCTCTCCGCTATTTCATCCCCTTCGGCAAAGTTGAAGAAGTCGTCGCCTACCTGCGCGACGCGGCGGCACTGCATCCTGGCGGCATGGCGTCGATGGGCGATGACATGGAAAAATTTGGCGTTTGGCCCGGCACCAACGCCCACTGCTACAAAGACGGTTGGCTTGAAGATTTTTTTGCGGCCCTCGAGAAAAACTCCTCCTGGCTTCGCGTTTCGACGCCCGGCGAATACCTCGCCGATCACTCGCCTTTGGGCCGCGCCGATCTCCCCACTGCTTCCTACACGGAAATGATGGAGTGGGTTCTGCCCACGCGCGTCCGCCAGCGTTACCACGCAGTCCAGAAAGAGTTCAGCGCGCGTCCCGAGATTCTTTCGTTTCTTCGCGGCGGTTCCTGGCGAGGTTTCTTCCGCAAATATGCCGAATCGAATTTGCTTCACAAGAAAATGCTACGCGTCTCCGCGCGCATCGCCGCAGTGCCCATGCGCCATAGCAACTCGAAAGCTTCCGACGAGCTCATTCAGGCGCGCGACCTCCTCCTGCGCGCCCAGTGCAATGACGCCTACTGGCACGGTATCTTCGGCGGTTTGTATGCTCCACATCTCCGCACCGAACTCTGGCGCAGTTTAATTCGCGCCGAAGCTATCGCCGACCGCCAAACCGCCGCCACGCTCATACCCCACGTCGAATTGCTGGACTACGACGCTGACGGCGCGCATGAGCACCTCTTCACCGCCTCAGAGTATCAAGCTTTGCTCAAACCCACGGACGGCGGAACCCTCGCCGCGTTTGACTTCCGCCCTGCCGCAGCCACTCTTATCAATTCCATCCAGCGCAGGCCGGAGGCTTACCACGCACGCCTCCGCGAAGCCGCGAAAACTGCCGTCCCAGGCGGTGTTGCCTCCATTCACGAACAAACTCTCGTCAAAGAGCCCGGCCTTGAACGATTTCTCCACTACGATCGCTGGCCTCGCCACGCATTTCGGACATTGCTTTTCGACCCCGGCCGCACGCAGGCCCAATATGAAACGCTGGATTTACAGGAAGATCCTGGATTTGCCGGCGGCGCCTTTCATGTCAACTCTTCTTCCCCTAACGATGCGCAGCTGATTCGCGAAGACGAATTGAAGCTTGCCTCGAAAGGCGGCTCCACTGCTCCGAGACTTTCTCTGGCGAAACGTTTTTCTTTCGGCCCTGCCCCGAATGGTTGCGAAGTCGGCTGCGAGATTGGGTTGAAACTGAAGCACTCTCTCGCAACGCCCATTGCCGTGGGAATCGAATCGATCATCAATCTCCTCGCTCCTGCCGAGGCCGATCGTTTTTTTGAAACGCCCAAGGGTCCGCAAAATCTTCGCTTCAGCGGAGTTTTGCCCGGACCTTTACTTCGCATGGAAGATGGCTGGCAGCGCATCCGCATCACTCTGCATGCTCCCGGCGCAAAAGAATTCTGGGTCGCTCCGATTGAAACGGTTTCCGAATCAGAGGAAGGTTTCGAGCGCGTCTACCAGGGCTCCCAAATCCTTGCCATCTGGCATCCGCCCCTGGTGGCCCAGGAGCCGTGGTTCGCGCGCCTCGTCTGGCGCATCGAATCTTTTTAATTTCCGTCAAACGAAGTGCCGTTTTGCGGGTTTTACGCCCGCATCACTCCGCTATGAGCAAATTCTGCGAGAAGGGCCACTCTTCATCCATCCACTGGCCCTCGCACCGGAACCCAGTCCGTTCCGCCATTTCCGCCGCTTCGCCGATTCTGTATTTGTGCGAACTCTCTGTCCAGATCGTCTCACCTTCATCCAGCGAGACCCGAAGTCCCGCCGCCGGAATCTCCACTCGCTGCCGGCAGGTTGAACGCAAGTGCATCTCCATCCGCCGCTCGATCGCGTTCCACCGCGCCTCATGGCGGAACCTCGCCAGATCGAAATCCCCGCGCAGCTCCCGGTTGATCCTTGCCAGTAAATTCAAATTGAACGCCGCCGTCACTCCGGCCGGATCGTCGTACGCCAATATTTGATCTTCGATGTTTTTCTCCAAGTCCGTGCCCAAGAGCAGCGCATCGCCTTCACGCAAAATATCGCGGACGTTCCGCAGGAAATCCTCGCCTGCGTCGCGATCGAAATTCCCGATCGTGCTCCCGAGAAACAACACCAGCAAATGGTTGCCGTCGGCGCGCGCATCGGCCACCGTCCGCAGACCTTCCAGATACGGCTGTTCGTGACCGACAATGCTGACCAGGTCGATCTGCCCCAACTCCTTCTCGCAAGCCGCCAGCGCCGAAGGAGAAATCTCTATCGGAAAGTAATACGTTTTTTGCCGCCTCGAAAGCGCCTCCAAAATCCAACGCGTCTTTTTTCCGCTTCCGCTCCCCAGTTCCGCGACATGCACCGGTGATGGCAGCAGCCCAACAATCTCGCGGGCATGCTTTTTCAGAAGTCGCGCGTCCGCGCGTGTCAGACCGTACTCCGGTAGAACGCTAATCGCCTCGAACAGAGCCGAACCCACTTCGTCATACAAATATTTCGACGGCAGTTCGCGCTGTCCGCTTTTCGTCAGGCCTTCACGCACATCGGCCGCGAACTCGGACACATGTCTCAACGGAAGGGTTTGCGTCTGCATGTTATCTCCCAAGGGTCCGGTTTTCCCTGCTAGTGCTAGTCTTCCACGCAACGGAATGTCGCGTAGACGTACGGATAGTGCGGCTGGAACCAGTTCCGGAAGGATCGCCGCAACATGCAAGCAGCCGTTCGCGACGACCCTCCCTTCATCACGTAGTGTTTGCCATCGAAGAAATTCGCGGAATAGCCGGGGTAGAAGGCCATGGCCACAAATCCAGGGAACGGCGCGAATTTTGTCCGCGTCCATTCCCAGCCGTTGCCCACCAAATCGTGAACTCCAAACGCGCTCGCCCCTTCCGGATGCGAGCTTGTTGGTGCAGGATCCCATTGCCTAAAATCAAAATTCCCGTGCCTTGCGCTTGGTGCGCCTTCGCCCCATGGATAAGCCCGTTCGCTCCGGCCATCGCGCGTCCCATAAGCTGCTCGGTGAAATTGCTCTTCACTCGGTAGCGAGTGCCCAAGCCACTTGGCATACGCCGTGGCTTCCGCGTGGCTCACATACACGGGCCAATCCAACGGCAAGCGGACCTCGCCGAACATCGCCCGGTACATCCACAGGTTTCCGTCGCGGCGCCAAAACGCCGGATGCTCAACGCTTTCTTTTTCCTTCCAGGCCCATGCCTCCGCGCTCCACAGCGCAGGGTTCTCATAACCGCCGGCTTGAATAAACCGCAAAAAATCATGGTTCGTGATGTTTCCGCTCTCAATCGCAAACTCAGCGACGTCCACCGTGTGCGGATTCAGTTCATTGTCCCAGCCGAATTCATCACCGGTGACATACTTCAGCCCCATCGTAACTCGCCCCGCTGGTATCTCCACGAGCCGGGACTTCATTCGCGCTGCCCGATGGCTCGGCGCGATGGGCCCGCGAATTTTTCTCTCGGTCGGCAGCCGGTGCAGCATGTACGCCAGCGTCTCCGCGTGCATCAACCGGTGCTCGATAGCCACTTCCAGCATGGGAACCAACTGGGGATGTCCCTCGGCCGGTCGCGCCAGAGCGCGTTGAATCGCAGTATCCAGTTCATTCCGCAACCGCCGGTTGTACCTCTCCACCTCGCCGCGCTCTGGCCAATCGCTTGGCCCGTCGCTCGGCAATCCACCTCCTACAGGGTCGATTCCAAATGCAAAAAGGTCATCGAACGTCCGCTGCGCGGACTGCAACCCAAACGCACGTTGCGCCAGCAGGTTCCAATCGAATGCCTCGACGTGTCCCAGGTAGAAAATGATCCGGTGTCGCTCAGGAATAGGTCTGTCGTAGATAGCTTCGTTGCGCACAATGCCAAACAAGGCGTCGGTTTGGGCGCGGGCGTCTAATAGGCGGGTGTGAAGGTCGTGCCGAATGCGGACAGATGTAGCGGTGGCTCCCATGGCGTCTTCCCCCCTAACTTGGATGCGGCTTCCGCAAGAAGGATGCGCCGAAATTCGGCGTTGGGGAGGCTGAGTGGAGTACGATGTTCCCCCTGTGGCGTGAGGCTGTCAATCGAAATGAATGCGAAACCCGCAGCGCCTTCGGACGTCGCCATCGAATTTCGCGGCGTCAGCTACTGCATTAACGATATTCCTGAACGCGCCATTGTCTCAAATGTCTCACTAACCGTTTCGCGCGGCGAAACCCTCGTCCTTCTCGGCCGCAGCGGCAGCGGCAAAACTACACTCCTTAGGCTCATCAATCGGATGCTGATTCCATCGCAAGGCCAAGTTCTCATCGAAGGCCGCGCCACTGCCGACCACGACCCTATTTGCCTTCGCCGCGGCATTGGCTACGTCATTCAGGAAGCCGGTCTCTTTCCGCATTTCACCATTGCAGAAAACGTTGGCCTTGTCCCCTCTCTGGAAAAATGGGACTCTGCAAGAATTGCCGCCCGCGTCGAAGAACTATTGCGCCTAGTAGGTCTCGACCCCGCCGAGTTTTCCGCCCGCCACCCTCGCGAGCTTTCTGGCGGTCAACGCCAACGCGTGGGTGTCGCACGCGCCCTCGCGGCTGACCCGCCTATCCTACTTATGGATGAGCCGTTCGGCGCTCTCGATCCCGTCACCCGTGCCGAACTTCAGCGTGAATTCTGTGCCCTCGCTCGCCGCCTCAACAAAACCATCGTTTTCGTCACGCACGACATCCGCGAAGCGATTCTTCTTGGCCAGCGTATCGCTCTTCTCCAAGCGGGACGCCTGGTCGCCCTCGCTCCTCCCCAAGACTTTCTCCGCCTCGACCATCCCGAAGTTCACGCCTTCACAGCATCTCTCGCCATCCTGAGCGGAGTCTCTCAATGAGCCTGTGGAGTTTTTTCCTCGATCATCGCTCCGAAATCCTTAGCGCCACGCTCGACCACCTTACTCTCGTAGTTATCGCCATGGCCTTTGCCATCGCCTTCGCCGTGCCCCTAGGCATGCTCATTGTGCAACATCGCCACCTCCGCGCCATCGCCTTAGGCATTGCCAGCATATTTCAAACCATTCCCAGCCTGGCTCTCTTCGGATTCCTAATCCCTATCCCCTTCATCGGCGGCATCGGCCGCCGCACCGCCATCGTCGCTCTGGTTCTCTACGCACTCCTCCCCATCCTTCGTAACACCTATGTTGGACTCACAGGCATCGACCCCGCCATCCTGGAAGCCGCCGAAGCCATGGGCATGACCACCACACAAATTCTCCTCCGTGTCCGCTTCCCACTCGCCCTCAGCGTCATCCTGGCGGGCATACGCACCGCCACCGTCATCACCATCGGCGTAGCCACGATTGCAGCCGCCATCGGCGCTGGCGGCCTCGGCACTTTCATCTTCCGCGGTGTCGCCATGGTCAACGACTCCGTAATCCTGGCCGGTGCCATCCCCGCCGCTCTCCTAGCCATCTTCGCCGACCTACTCCTCGGCCAACTCGAACACCGCCTCAAAGTCGTCTGATCTTTTCATCGCATTCTCTTCCTCATCTCTGTGTTCTCTGTGACCTCTGTGTTAAATTCCCAATTCCACCTATTCGCCGACTCCACATGCGCCGCCCACTCCTTCGCCTCTTTTGGTTCCTTAACCTCCTCTACTTCGTCTCCGCCTGCAGCAAGCCCACGCAACCCCACCTGTCCATCGGCTCCAAATTTTTCACCGAGCAAGTCATCCTTGCCGAGCTGCTCGCCCAACACATCGAAACCCGCACCAACATCCCCGTCGAGCGCAAAACCAATCTCGGCGGCACCCTCCTCGTCCACAAGGCCCTTCTCTCCGGCGATCTCGATCTCTACGTCGAATACACCGGTACAGCCCTCACCGCCGTTCTCAACGAATCCCCTGGAACAGACAATTCCGCCTCCATCTACAATCGCGTCAAACAGCAATACGCCCGACGATTCAATCTCGAACTCACCGAACCTCTCGGCTTCGAAAACACTTTCGCCATGGTCGTCCGCCAGAACGACGCGCAAACTCTCCACCTCCGCACCATGTCCGACCTAGCCCCCATCGCCCCCAAGTGGCATGCCGGCGTAGGCTACGAATTTCTCGAACGCCCCGACGGTTTCCCCGGCTGGAGCGCCGGCTACAATCTCCACTTCGCCGCCCCGCCCAATGTCATGGACCTCGGCCTCCTCTACCGAGCCCTCGTCGATCACCAGGTCGACATTGTCGCTGGCAATTCCACCGACGGCCTCATCGACTCTCTCCGCCTCGTCGCCCTCGAAGACAATCTGCACTATTTCCCGCCCTATGACGCCGTCCCCATCGTCCGCCACGCCGCCCTCGAAAAATTTCCCGAGCTCCGAGCCGCCCTCGCCGATCTACACAACAAAATCTCCGCCGCCGAAATGCGTCACCTCAACTCCCAAGTCGACGCCGATCAGCGTGACGTCGCCGCCGTAGTCCGTGCCTTCCGGGCCTCAAAAAATCTGTAATTCGTAACCAAATCCCAGCCAGAAACCGTCTAAGGGTTAGCTTGCTTCACCGCGGTTCAAGTTTCACAAAAGCAACTTTCGCGATGCTCCTGGGTTTTATTTCTTGTAAGCACTACCGCCCGGTCGGCACGAAGTTGCAAAACTCCCGGTTCAAGTATGGAGGAAATACAAATCACCTCGGAGGTTCGAATGAAATCACTGCTAGGAGTTCTTGCCCTGTTTTTGATCTGTTCTGTTCCTGCTCTCGCGCAAGAAAAACACGAAGCTCCTCCTCCCGTTCACGGCGTCGGTGGAGGCCACGTTCCGTCTCATGGGCCTGCTCCAGCCAAGCCTGTTGAGCATCCTGCACCGCCAAAATACGCCGACAAAAATGGACATCCCGACGCCCCTCACGTCCACACCAACGATAAGTGGGTTGGCCACGATACCGGCCGCGATGATCCCCACTATCATTTGGATCATCCGTGGGAGCATGGGCACTTCACCGGCGGCTTTGGTAAAGGCCATGTGTGGCGCATTCAAGGCGGCAATAGAGAGCGCTTCTGGTTCGGCGGTTTCTACTTCACCGTTGCTACGGCGGACTTCGGCTTCTGCGACAACTGGGACTGGGGCACCGATCAGGTTGTGATCTACGAGGATCCTGACCACGATGGCTGGTACCTCGCCTACAACGTGCGGCTAGGCACCTACGTCCACGTCCAGTATCTCGGCGGAGCGTAGTTCAACTCCGACTGGCACTTCTTCCAACTCGAAAACAAACGGGGCACGGCTCGACGTGCCCCTCTTCTTTTAGCGAGCCACATTTAAGGATTCTCAGACAGCACTGCGATCTCCCTCACGTCGGGCACGATTCGCACCGCCAATCCCGCCCTCCCTCGGCCACAACCTGCGAATTTGTATACAAGTGAACAGACATGCCCCTCGGTAACGCCTAAGATTGTCTTGCAGTAAAAGGACTGTAGTGTTGGCCAGTTCATCCCCTTCAGCTTGAACACCTCGACCCCCAAAAGAGCTGAGGACATCGAACAACACATCATTCGGACCGCTCGCCTGGATCGTAGTCCGGCCCTTCGTTGAATCGAACTAGTTCAACGCGTTCTCCGCACTAGGCAAAGCAGGCAGTAATTCTTGGGATCGGCGTGGAAGTGTCTCGCAACACAGACAGAAAGGTAAAAAGCTATGCCTCTCATTCAAATTTTCATAGCCCTGATCGTAGTGGGTGTCCTCCTGTGGCTGGTGAATCGCTTCATCCCCATGGCAGGCAGTATCAAGTCCATCTTGAACGCAGTCGTGGTCATTTGCGTCGTACTCTGGCTCCTCAACGTATTTGGATTGTTCCATTCCCTATCGAATATCCGCGTCGGATAACCGACGCGTTTGAATAAGTGGCAAAGGGAAGAATGGGGAACGGATGGCCATCAACGATCTTACACACTAGGTGCACCATTTCAGCAGAGTGACGAGCGCATAAGTAGATGCAATGGAGGTATCACATGAAACTGAATACAATAATGAGTACAGCAGCTCTATTTTTGCTTTTCGGAATCGCTGCACCGGCCAACGGACGGCAAGAGAAACCGGAAGAAGAAGCCAAGCCCCAGAAGCAGCAACAACAAGCTAAGCCGGAAAAGCAGCAACCCCAAGCCAAAGCTCCGAAACAAGAACAACAAGCAAAGGCCCCAAAGCAGGAGCCACAGGCTAAGCCAGAAAGGCAACAGCAACAGGCCAAATCCCCCAAGCAGGAGCAGCACGCTGCACCGGAAAAGCAACAGCAGCAAGCTAAAGAGCAGCAACAGCAGAAGAGCAACTTCGCAAACCAACAGCAACATTCCGATACTCAGCAACAGCAGGCGCATCAGCAACAGTCACATCAAGGGCAAGCACACCAACAGCAAGCCAGCTCTTCACACGCTCCACAGCGCACCCAACAAGCCATGGCAACACAACGCTCGCAGCCGGCGCTACGCCTCAGTGCCAGGGGCAGCGGCCGAATTCCAGACGACCGGTTCCACGCCAATTTTGGCCGTGGGCACGACTTCCACATGGGCAACCCAGTTTTGGTCGGCGGATACTCCCGCTTCCAGTACGGCGGCTTTTGGTTCGGATTCGTACAACCTTGGCCATCAGGCTGGTATTACACCGATGACGTCTACATCGATTACGTCGATGGCGGCTATTACATGTACAACCCGTACTATCCCGGCGCCCGCTTCTCCATCAGCGTCGTGATTTAGCTTCTGATCTTGTTCGTTGATTGAATAGCACCCGACCCGGCGCGAGAATTTTTCGAGAAATAGAAATGTCGCCGGGGCGGGGAGTTTCAATACCGTCAGTGGGTCTCACTCGGGAAGGGGAAAACAATGCTTGGAACTATCTTGATCATCTTTTTAATCTTGGCGCTCTTCGGAGCCTTGCCACGATGGTCGCACAGCAGGGATTGGGGTTATAGGCCGACCGGAGGCTTGGGGCTCATTCTCGTCATCGTCGTAATTCTCGTGCTCCTCGGCCGCATTTAGTCTTTGCCGCTCCTCTCGGGCGGGAGGTAAGTGATGGATGAATCCAGGCAACATGCAATCCAGTTTCTCGAGAAAGAGATCAAGACCTATCTGGCGCTTTCTTTGTTCTTATCGAAGCGCGGGATTAAAACTGATTTGCTTCTGGGAACGAAAAAGGTCCTGATCAGCCCGTCTTTCTATAAAGAGAGAATGAAAGAAGCTAAGAAACTTGTTCATGAACTCAGAAGAACAAAATAGGATTCGCATTTCGCAGCGTGCTGCTTCCATTGACGCGTGTGTCTCTGGTATCCGCGTGGTCGCACTCTTGGTCATTCTGCTTCTGTGCGCCAGTGGTTCGTCGGCCTACTCTGTGCTCACCCACGAGGAAATCGTCGACCTTGTCTGGACCACTCAGATTAGCCCGCTTCTCCTCAAGCGCTTCCCCACTCTGACGGAAGACCAGCTGAAGCTGGCGCACAGTTATGCCTATGGTGGCGCCGTCATTCAGGATCTTGGCTACTATCCATTCGGCAGTGTGGAATTTAGCAATTTAGTTCATTATGTCCGCAGCGGTGATTTTGTTCGAGAGCTCCTGGCTCAGAGCCAGGACGCCAATGAGTACGCCTTCGCCCTGGGTGCGCTGGCGCACTACGCCTCGGACATCGCAGGACATCCCGCCGTCAACGCCGCCGTCGCCATCCAATATCCTAAGCTGCGCGCGAAGTACGGCAATTCCGTGAAGTACGCCGAAGATCACACCGCGCATCTGAAGACGGAATTCGGCTTCGACATGGTGCAAGTGGCGAAGAACCGCTACGCCTCGCAGCAGTATCACGATTTCATCGGCTTCCAGGTGTCTAAGCCTCTTCTCGAACGGACTTTCCCGATCATTTACGGTGTGGAGCTGAAAGACGTGCTGGCCCACGAAGATCTTTCGATAGGTTCTTATCGCTTCGCGGTCAGCCGCATGATTCCGGAGATGACCAGAGTTGCTCTGCGAACCCACGAGAAAGACATGATGAAAGAGACGCCGGACTTCGCGAAACAGAAATTCCTCTACCGGCTTTCACGCTCCGACTACGAAAAAGAATGGGGCAAGGACTACAAAAGAGACGGCTTCAAAACTCGCTTCCTTGCGATACTCCTTCGATTCATGCCGAAAATCGGCCCCTTTAAAGCGCTTGCATTCAACAATCCTACCGCGCAGACCGAAGACATGTATTTCAAGAGCATCAACACCACTGTCGACCAATACCGCATCTATTTGACCCAGGCCGGTGCCGGCTCGCTGCAACTTACGAACACCGATTTTGACACCGGCAAGGAAACCAAAGCAGCCGAGTACTCTTTGACCGACGAAACCTATGCAAAGCTGTTGGCCCAGCTAACGGCGCTCAAGTTCGATCTCACCTCACCCGACCTCCGCGAAAACATCCTGAATTTCTATTCGGACCTGTCTCTTCCTCTGGAAACCAAAAAGGACGCCGTTCAGTGGCAAAACGTCCTGGCTTCGCTGGATCAATTGAAGTCCGCGGCACCAAACGCGAGTGTCGCCCCTGCTATGTCCCAGCAGACGCCTAAATAGGGCCATCAGGCCAAGGAGATTCGTTGCCTCGACCGAACATCATCAAATGCACTGGTGGAATCGTCCTCACCCTCGTAGGAATCGATCTATATTCCTACCACGTGCGCGAACTTCTAGTCTCGCTGGCTCTCTTTAGCGTGGTTTTCCTTTTGCTCGCCTTGGTAGTCCTGGCAGCGATTCTTCTTTGGTGGGCAAGCGAGCAGTTGGCAAGCAAGACTGGGCCTGCCTCACGAAGGGTGATTGCGTTTTCCCGCCGTCTCATCGCCACCTACGCAAGACCTTGAGCTGTGGAGAAGCCGCACATTAAAATGAGAGTCTGCTCGTGATCTCGTGCCGACTGCGAGTCTTTCTGCGAGGCCTCAAAAACGCTGCCGCTCCTTCCAATGCTCTCCTTGTTTCGTCGACTCAGCAAATAATCGACGAAAGTGTGTCCTAGTGCACAGACTTTGGCTGCGTCGCGTACTACTCTCGTTACTCCAGAATCAAATCAATCAGTAAACTCTTGGGAGGAAATGGATATGAAGTTCGTAAAGACAATTTTCGCAGTGTTTGCACTCACACTGCTCGGCGCCACGTTAGCACCTGGCGCTCGTGCTGATGAGTGGAACAAGAAAACCGTAATGACTTTTAGTCAGCCAGTGGAAATTCCCGGGCAGATCCTGCCTGCCGGAACCTACACGTTCGTCCTGGCAGATTCTCCTGCCGATCGCCACATCGTCCAAATCTTCAATGCGGACGGCTCACAAATCATCGCCACCGTCTTGGCGATCAACAACTACCGCCTAAAACCGTCCGGCGACACTGTCGTCAAGTTTGCAGAGCGCTCGGGCGACAACCCGGAAGCTCTCAAGGCGTGGTTCTATCCCGGCGATAACTTCGGCCAGGAATTTGTCTATCCGAAACAGAGAGCCATCGAGCTTGCTGTGATCGTGAAAGAACCAGTTCCTGCACTCGCTGCCGACACTGACATCAAAGTGGTCCCCATTGTTGCGGAAACTCCGGAGCAGAAAGAAGTGCCCGTAACCGAAGTGATCATGGTCACTCCTGCGCCCGCGGAAGCCGTAGCCCCCGCTCCAGTCGCTCAGGCAACGACTCCTGCGCCTGTCGTGGAAACCGCTCCAGCACCAGTCGTAGAAACTCAGCAACTGCCGCAGACCGCCAGCCAGCTTCCGCTTCTCGTGCTGCTCGGCCTGGTGTCACTCGGCGCAGCGCTTGGTCTGAAGCGCCTCTCGAGCTAAGGCCGTATAATAAACGTAAGGAAACTCCAGTGCGCCGTGGGCTTGAACCTTTATTTTCATCCCGCGGCGCAAGGAGATTTGCCAGTGACTCCGATCGTTAGACCGCACAGTCTCGCTCTACTGCCGTGCTGCTACCCACTCGCCGCTCTTTTGCTCTTTTGTAGTCCTATGGTGACGGGTCTTTCGCAATCCCAGCAACCGTCTCCTCCTAATTCTGCTTCCTCCGCCACAATTTCGGTGAACTCAGAACTCGTGGCTCTCCCCGTTCGTGTGACAGACTCAAATGGAAATGTCGTCTCGGGATTGACCCTGCAGGACTTCAGGGTGTTAGAGGATGGCCGCCCGCAAAAGCTCACTCTCTTCCAGCAAGAAGACGCTCCCGTCACCGTTGGCTTGGTCGTCGACCACAGCCGCAGCATGGGTCCCAAACTCGTAGAGGTTACCGCTGCCGTTCTCGCCTTCGCTCATTCCAGCAATCCTCAAGACGAAATGTTCGTCGTCGACTTCAACGATGATGTCTGGCTCCAAATCCTCGGCGGAAAACCTTTCACCCACAGCGCAGACGATCTCGAGAAAGAAATCGCGGCCATTTCCGCTCGCGGGCGAACCGCCCTCTATGACGCCGTCGCCGAGGGCCTCAACCATCTGCGTTTCGGACATTGCGAGAAAAAGGCCCTGATTATCGTGAGCGACGGCGGCGACAACGCCAGCCATCAAAAGTTATCGCAGATCCTCGATCTCGCCCAACGCTCGCAAGTTCTGATTTATTCCATCGTCTTGCAGGGCGACGGCCAGGAAGAAAACCCTGGTGCCCTTCGCAAGCTCAGCAAAAGCACCGGCGGTATCTCCTACTTTCCAAGCTCCAGGGAAACCATCGCAAGTATTTCCGCCCTCATCGCCCGCGACCTCCGCGATCAATACACGCTCGGCTTCGCACCAGAAAAACCGGCTAGCGACGCTTCCTTCCGAAAGATTCAAGTGCAAGTGGCTGCTCCCGGTCGCGGCAAGCTTCGCGTCCGCCATCGGCCCGGCTATTTTGCCGTGGACACCAGCCATCCCTCCCCGCAATCCGGCAAGGGTGCGCTATGAAATCACCCGGCCGCGCCACAGCTCGTCGCAGGCGAATGAGTGCCTCCATCTCCCGCGTGGGATCTTACTTCTTTCTGATAGTTGGCCTTCTTGCTCTCGGCTATGCCGCATACGTCGTCGTTGACGCCCACGCCTATCAAGCCTACGAACAATCAAAATTCGAGGATGTCGGTATCAAAGAGCCGCCGGCTCTTCTCGTCGAAGGCGGCGTGATTGGTGAAATCCAGGTGCCCCGTCTTCAGTTGAAAGCCATCGTCGTTCAAGGTGACACGCACACCATTTTGCGCCGTGCCGTAGGCCACGTACCCGAAACGGCCCTGCCCGGATCGCTTGGCAACGTCGTTCTCGCCGGTCACCGCGACACTTTTTTCCGCCCGCTCCGCAATATCCGACTGGGCGATGCCATCACACTCAAGACAACCGATGGTGCTTTTCAGTATCTTGTGGAATCCACCGAAGTTGTTCCGGCTACTGACGTGGAAGTCCTGAACGCAACGGCCGGCCGCACGCTAACGCTTATCACATGCTTCCCCTTCGATTACATAGGCCCGGCCCCGAACCGCTATGTGGTCCGCGCTCGCGAACTCGTACCCCCATCTCCAGACCAGCCACTCGCGCCGTAGATGGTCTCCAGGAATTCAGGTCCCCCAGAAACGAATTGCGCGCCGCGCGCTGCTTTTCGCCCTAACTCCGCCAGATTCCCAAAATGGAACGAAATACAGATGTGTGCACAACCAGACAGACACTCCTTCTCAACTCGTCTAATATTCCTTAGTGCAGGGCAGCCACAACGCTGTTTCGCGGATCCTCCCACTCGCTTCCGCCTAATGGTTTCGGCTGAAAACCCTCACCTCGGATAAGTTAAAACGGGATCAGCAGGTTTTGGACATTTCGGCAGTCAGATTTGTTCTCTGCGTCTTGGGGTCAGACACTTCCTTCTCTCTCGTTAGGTTCTTCGACATTTTTTAGGCTTGGGCCGTCCTGACACCTTTACTCAGGGTTATTCAGGGCCGAAGGATAGGTTTCTGACTGGTGAGTCGAAAATATGAAACCAGTTTCTCTAGCCGGAATTGTGTTGGTAGTGTTGGGTGCTCTGGCACTCGCCTATCAAGGGTTCAATTACACCCGTCGCGAGCACGTAATGGATGTAGGACCAATGCATGTCACGACAGAGACGCAAAACAGAGTTCCCATCCCGCCGATTCTTGGCGGGCTCGCGCTCGTCGGAGGAATTGCTCTACTCGTCGTTGGGGGCAAGAGAAGTTCTTAGTTCGAATCTGCAAGAGTGCCCGCCTGAGAGTCGGGTAACGCATAGCCCTCTCGCAAATGGAATTTCGTTGAAGGTTCTTCAACCACGGATTTGTAGAAGTAAAAATTAGAAGAGATGTTTTGACCATCGGAGGTCAGTGATGAAGAAATTCTTGGTAACGGCAGCATGTCTTACATTCGCAGCGGGCGCAGTCTATGCCCACAAGCTGAACAGGGAACAACGGCGCCTCGAAGAGTGCGGCGTTGTCATGTCAGAAATTCTCCATGTACCAGACGATATTCCCCAGGATCTTTTGAACAAGGCCGAGTGCGTCATCGTAATTCCGAGCGTCAAGAAATTGGCTTTCGGAGTCGGCGCTGAGTACGGACGCGGCGCCATGGTTTGCCGCACCGGCGAGCACTTCCGCGGAGCTTGGGGAGCCCCGGCGATGTACGCTCTTGAAGGTGCCAGTATCGGCTTTCAGATCGGCGGAGAGGGAACTGACTTGGTTCTTCTAGTCATGAATGGCCGAGGCATGGACTCCATCCTCAGCAGCAAAGTGAAGTTGGGCGGCGATGCTTCCGTTGCCGCAGGCCCCAAGGGACGTACCGCTTCCGCGGATACTGACGCTTGGATGCGCGCTGAGATCCTTAGCTATTCACGCGCACAGGGAATTTTTGCCGGAGTTTCTCTCGAAGGCTCTACGATTCGCCCTGACGATGACGCCAGTGGCGACGTTTATGGTCGCCCCATGAAGGCAAGTGAAATCGTGCGTGGCGAACATGTCGGCGTGCCGGAAACGGGCCGCCATCTCGTTAACGTTCTCGAGAAGCATTCGCCAGTCAACGAATCACAACGCGCTTCTAACTAATAGCTGGAAGTAACCAATTCGCCGGGATTCTCTTAATCCCGGCGAATTTTTATTGTTCGGGAAACTATTTGAGGGGCATGCCTGGCAGCACTCTCGACCGAAGCCTCTAAATGGGATGCATCGCCTGAAGCATCGCTTTCAGTTTGGTCTGTTTTCAGAAATCATCCGCCCCAGCGTCCGCGGCCTCAGTCCTTGCACTCAACAGTTCTCGCAGCTCCCACTACTCACTGCTCACTATCCACTATTTATGCCGCCGGTCATTTGCATGCTCCGCATGCCCATTCGCATCCAGCCAGGTAAGCAGCGAGCGAATGCTGCCGTGTGCTAGAGCAATACTTGAATCCGCAGCACCGTAATAGAGGTTGATCGTATCCCCGTCCGCCGCCACCGTATAGCCGCAAGGAAAAACAACATCTTGCACATCTCCGTGACGTTCGTAGTCCGCCTCCGGCGCAAACATCCAGGAGTCCCCTCGGATGAGGCATTTCTCCGGTTGCTCGAGATCGAAGAGCGCCAGCCCCAACCGGTAAATCGAACTCGAAGGTGTCCTTCGCACTCCGTGATAAATCATCAGCCAGCCTCTCGAAGTTTCAATCGGCGGCGGGGACATGCCAATCTTGTTCGCATCCCACCAGGCTCCCCGGCGGGCTTCCAGCATGAGCTTGTGATTTCCCCAGTAGCGCAAATCGGGAGAGTACGAGATCCACACGTGGGCTCCCAGCGGCGTCATCGGCCGGTGAATCAATGCCCAGAATCCTCCGATTCTTCGCGGCAGCAGCGCTGCATCCTTGTCGTCGGGTGACATGATGACGCCATATCTCTCGAAGCTCCGAAAGTCGCTCGTCAGTGCCAGCGATACGCCAGGACCTCCGCGCGAATACGACGTGTAGGCCACGGCATATTTCTTAAGTTCTGGCACGTAGGTAATGCGCGGATCCTCTATGCCCCAGATTTCTTCAGGGTAGCGGTCCCCATCGGGCACCAGTGTTGGTTCGTTGTCGATTTGCCAGTCGTCCACGCCGTTCACCGATCGGGCCGCGCACAGGTGCGAGAGCCCGCGGCGATCTTCCACCCGGCATAGCAGCAGCGTGGAACCATCCGGCAGAAGCGTTGCCCCGGCGTTAAATACGCTGTTGATTGAATACGGCCAATCCTTTCCCGTCAAAATTGGGTTACCGGCGTGGCGCTCGAATAGCGTTTCGTACTGGTTCATCTTGGCCTTCGTGGAGATTGTGATTACATTCATGGAAGAGGGCTCCGACAATTTCGATTAATTTCTAAGACTAATGCCTGTTGCTTCAGATCTTTTTTCCCGTACCGTCATATTCTTCGACCTGGCGCATTTCCAAAAGTGCCATCAGGAACGAAAGCGTGGATTCTGCGCCCTGATTTTCATTCGCGCGGTCAGGATGGAGTCCGTCTCTACAACCGCCCGTGGCGGGATCGTAGAGTGCGATCTGCAGATCGTTGTCTCCCAGGAACCAATTGAACGCAGACCACGCCTCCTTGCGCCAGCGGCCCTTACCGGTTGCCCGATAGGCTTGCAGGCATGCCGACACCGCCGCACAGGCCTCCACCGGTTGCTGGTCGAAGCGGGCTTTCTCGGTTGTCTTGGAATAAAAACCCTGCGAACCGATGGGCACAAAATGGCCTTTTACCTCGCAACGCTGCAGCGCAACCAGCCATTCCAACGCTTCGAGCCCTGCCGATATCATCTCTTCGTTTCCAGCGCGCACTCCCGCTCGTATCAACGCCTGCGGCAATCGCGCATTGGAGTAAGACAGCCCATTTTCAAACCACTTCCAGTCCTCGGTTCGGTGGGCACGATACGAACTCAACAGCCGATTTGCCAGCGCGTCCGAAGCACTCAGCGCCGCGCGATCCCCCGGGAACGAATCGAGATACTCCTGGACTCCCAGCAACGCGAAAGCGCACGCACGCGGGCTCTTAAACTCGACAGCCGCTGGCACGGCAAGTTCAAACATGCGGCCCGCCGCTCCGCGTAACCCCGCGTTCTCGGATCGCCCGAGAACCGTTCCCAAACCCCAAAGGGCCCTGCCATGACTGTCTTCCGAATGCTCGGTCTCGTGCCATTGGCATTCGTACGTCAGTGAATTTCGAAATCGCTTGGTCGTGGGATCATACGCATGCCACAAGAAAGCCAGATATCGGGAAGCCAGATCGGCCGAGTTTGCCGGCGCGTGAATGCCAATTTCTTCCAAATGTGTGGTCACGATCAACGCCCGCGCGTTGTCATCGGTCGAATAGCCTTCCGGATAGTTGGGTACCACGAAAACCGCATGCTCCACCATTCCGGTATGGTCCGTCATGCGATACAGGTGATCCAGCTTGATGGCCGGAAGCCGGTCGAGATTTTTTTCCGTGTTCCGCGCCGAAAATGTGGCGCGCGGATTTCGCAATCGCTCGTTGTATATGCGCTCAAAGCTCTTCATATACTTCTGCGCCACGCAGCTCCATACCATGTCTCGCCCGTACAAATAGGCGCGTTTCCTCATGGCGTGCCTTGCTGTCGCGTTGTCCAGAAGCTCGACCGTTTTTGCCGCGATTGCTTGCGGGTCATCAAACGGAACAAGTGCGCCGCGCTCATCATCCAAAAGCTCGACGGCGTGCAGGTACGGCGTCGATATGATTGCTTTTCCCGCGCTCAACGCGTACGCCAGCGTTCCGGAAACGACTTGCGCCTTATGTTTGTAAGGCGTGATGTAAATATCCGCCGCCCCGATCAACTCAACCATCTCCTGCGGGCTCACGAACCGATTGCGAAAGATTACATTCGCTTCCACTCTGAGCTCTTTCGCCAGGCTCTGCAAAGATTGCCGGTATTTATCGCCTTCCCGCCGCAATATATGCGGGTGCGTCACGCCAGAAACCATGTAAACAACATTGCTGTGACGCGCAAGAATTTGTGGCAGCGCTTCGATTACGTTTTCTATCCCCTTATTTGGTGACAGTAGCCCAAACGTCAGCAAAACCTCTTTTCCCTCCGTCCCGAACCCGTCCTTGTAAAAACTCGGGTCGGTGAACGGCAAATCAGGGATGCCATGCGGAATCAGATCGATCTTGTCGGCCGGAACTTTAAACACTTCCTGCAGAATTTCCGAGGACTGCTTGCTCATCACGATCACGCGGTCCGAAAGCGTCGCAATTTCCTCCAATACTCGGCGTTGGTCGGGATTTGGCTCGCGTAGCACCGTGTGCAAAGTCGTCGCGAATGGCATTCGCAGACGCCGCAAAAGCTCCAGAATATGTGCGCCGGCCCGTCCTCCAAAAATTCCGTATTCGTGCTGCAGGCAAACCAGATCGATGTTGCTGAAGTTCAGAAAATCCGCAGCCTGCCGGTAGGAAGCCAGATTATCTTCGGACAATTCGAATCGCACTCTCGCCGGATACGCATAGCCTTCTTCGGTATCGTTAACCGGAAGCGCCAGCAGTTCGGTCGTTCCGTATTCCGCGTGCAGCGCGTCGCATAAATCTGTCGTAAACGTCGCAATCCCGCATCGCCTCGGCAGATAATTCCCCACGACCGCGATTCTGTTCGGAAGCACGGATCGTTGCGGGATGGGTGTCAGTGAAACCGGCCTCTCTTCCAATACGAGAGACTGCAACTCAATCACCGCTTCGGTTTCTGCAAGGGGTAGTATTTTTGGCAAAGACATTCGATTTTCCAGTGAACCCGTGATCCGCGGACGAATCGCCGCGTGACAGCCCAAGAAATGCGCGCCTTGGAGGCGCATGGAACGCGCAACTTTTCTGTCAAATACTGAATCGCGTCCCGCTTATCGGAGAGGAGCGTGTCGCCTTACTCGTGCAAGACCACCGTCAGCAAGGACTTGTTGACCTTGATCTTCCCGTTGTACTCGATGAAGCCCAGTTTCCTGAATTTGTTCATGAAAAAATTCACGCGTGAACGCGTCGTTCCAACCATGCTCGCCAGCGTCTCCTGAGAAACCTTCGGCAACGTGCGCACCGGCTGGTCCTGTTTCCCATACCGCGCCAGAAGCAGCAGCGTCCGCGCCAGCCGCTTCTCGCTCGAATTGAACAGCTGATCGACCAGGTCCTCTTCCACTCGGATGTTATGCGCCAGCATGTAGCGTATAAAATGGTCCGAAAACTCTTGCTCCGCGTGCAGCACGCGCAGTAATTCCGCTTTTTCAATAACGAGAATCGTGGTTGGTGTAATCGCCGTGGCCGTTCCCATCCGAATCGTCTGGCCTGCCATGCATCCCTCGCCAAAAAAATCCGTCGGCCCAAACATCGCCACCACGGCCTCTTTTCCCGACCCATTCACCACCGATAATTTCACTCCGCCCTTCTGCACGTACATCACGCTTTCCGCGGTGTCCCCTTGCGTGTAGATGGATTCTCTTCTGTGGTATTCGGCAATTTTTCTTGCCACTCCCGCCGTATCGAGAAACTCCTGCGGGTCGAAAACGCCGGTCTTTCCATTCTTCTTATGTTTTTGTGATTTCATAGTTGGCCCAAAACACTATCTCGAGATGCTCGAGATAGTCGTTCCGCGACCCTCTCCACCCTAACAAGAAGACCTCATCCAAGACTGTATAAAAGGTGACAGCGCCATCCGTTGCCAATCTCTAAAATGACCATGTTGGGCGGCGAGAAGGAGCGAGATTGGCCGGTATCCAGGGCTGGGACGGGCGGTTTCCCTCCCCTCGCCGTTCTTCTTATTGCGGTCCTCTAAGGCGCGGTCCCCTTTACATCAGCGAGCCGTTCGATTCTGCGCCACAGTTTCTTTAGAAGGTTCTAATGTCAGAAAAAATCGCTTCACCAACTATTTTTGTCAAAGAGAACTCTCTCTTGCCGGCAGGCTTGGTGCTCGAAAGCGAAGCCTTTTTACCCGGCTGGCGCTCTGTCCCCAATCTCGACGGGCGCCAACTCGGCCGCAAAATCGAGCACGCGAAGTGGAATTATTTCTATCTGGCCAACCCGATTAAGACTACGGTCTTCGGCCCCGAAGGCCTGCCTTCCCTGCGCAGGGCAGTTAAGCGCGTCCTGGCAAAGCAGCCAAACCAAAGCTTCAACTCTCTGGAGATCACAAAAATAATTTCAAAACACATTCTCGGAGTGCCCTATCTAAGCATCTCCGCGCACGCTCGTCATATTCAGGAAGGCATGTACCTTGTCTCTGCGAAAGATTTCAGGCTGCGGGATCCATCAGCCACACCTTCCGCTCCATTAGCGACAACGGTTTTTGGCAGCGCTGAAAAAGTGCCCCAGGAAAAGGCCGCCGCAGAGCCACAGGTCGCGGTAATTCCAAGCTCTTAGCAGTTCGCGGGAGATACGACTATGAAAGCCACACGACGACCTTCCATCATCTGCCTTGGCGCCTTACTTCTGACCGCTTCCGCGATTCGCGCGCAGGATTTTTCCAGCTATCGCGGTTTTTCGCTCGGAGCGAACCTCGCCACCGTCCTGAAACAAACGGACCAGAAGTTAGCCGACGTAAATCTGATTCATCCCGGCCCAGCGCTCTTCCAGGAAGTGACCTGGTGGCCGCCAAGCCTTCCCGGCACGTCCTACCGCTCGGACAGCGTCGAGCAAATTCTCTTCTCCTTCTACAACGGCACGCTCTACAAAATGGCCGTGATCTACGATGAACCTTCCACGGAAGGCCTCACCGCAGGCGACATGGAAAAATCCATCTCGGCGAAGTACGGCGCCGCGACCACCATCGCTTCCGCCGCCGATCAAGCCCCCAGCGATCCGTATTCTGGAAAGGAAAGACTCGTCGCTTCCTGGGAGGACCCTCAATACTCTTTCAATCTCGTCCGTTCTTCCTTCACCGATCGTTTCGGCCTCATCATCTACTCCAAGCGCGCCAACGCCGAAGCCGAACTCGCCCTGGTCGAAGCCCTCAAACTAGAAAAGCTATCCGGCCCCCAAAAAGAAGCCGACCGCCAGAAAAAAGAAACCGACGCCCTGGAACTTGCCCGCCAAAAAAACCAAAAAACCTTTCGCCCCTAGCGCGAGCCTCGTGAAAACTCGATCCCGCGCCGAAACCGGCATACAAGAAGACATCCCCATCACTAAAAACGCAAAAATGACCTGTATTTTTGTGTTTCTCATGGTACTCCTATTGAATCCCCGCTCTTCCGCGCTGCCAAGTTTCCATCACGAACGTCTCTCCTGCCAGTATCCTGTCCAATCTTACAAGTCGTCTTCGCCTCCTCCTGTGCTCTGTTGCGCTCAGGGTCGCAGTCCAGTTATTTGTCCTTAAACCCCTATCCGCAGCGTTCTGCGACCGTGATCTCGTCTCGCTTCAGTGCCTATGCTAGGCCTCTCAAAAAATGGTTCTTAAAATCGCAAAGCGAGTAACAGAAGATTACAGGCGTGTGGCCCATCCTTGCTAGTTTTCAGTTTTTGTAAGGGTGAGACTGCTTTTCGCCAGCTTCCTTCATCCTAAGCACTGATTCTTGATCTCCGCAATACTTTTCCACGGATTTCCACACCCGTATCAATCCACTAACCGCCCCGCCAACTCCTTCCAATCCCACAACTTCCGACTCGCTCCTTCGAATGAACTCTCTCTGTTCGAATGACCATGCAGTACACGCTAGAATGGTATTGACAAATAGTAACTATCGTGCTACCATCTCTTATGAATCGGAGGCGCTGCCCCTTTTCGACGACCCCGTCGTCTCAGCGCCACCTTTGTGCCCTCCGCGTCTCTTCGCTATCTTCTTCCGACCTATTCCTCTCCCCCATCAACTCTAAACTGTCGACTATTGGCAGTCTGCTTCTCCTCTCCCGCCACAGTTCGCATCAATATCATTCCAAACGCTTTACGCTTCCTTTGTTTTCATACTCTTACCCACTCTTCTGCATCTTAGAAAACTCTATCTTCAATCCTCACAATGCTTTCCGCACTCTTTGCGCAAAACACCCGGGGTGGGGTACCCCGAATCTCAAAAAGGAGCATCTGCGCTCCGCTTCATCGGAGTCGCAACGGCCATGAAATCTCAATCTCGAACTTCCACCGCTCTTTCCACTCGTTGTTCCCATCGCACCGCGGCGGGGCGCCAATGCCGTCAGCTCTCTGCAACGGGCCACGCGGACCCCACCGCCCAGGATGAGGACGAAACCGAGTCGGAAAACGAGATCGAGTCAAGCTCTTCCATGATCGATGCCAAAGACCCCAGCGCGAACGCAGCTCCAACCAATACTTTCAGCAAAGCCACACAGGGCTGGACCGCCACCATCCACGAACCCGACCTCACGAAGAAACCCTCATGACACCCGCCATCCAATCCCACCACGCCACCTGTAGGGGAGGCGCTTGCCCCTCCCGTTTTCGCGCATACTCCGCGCTCCGGGGACGTTCCTTCTGCCGCGGCTTCCTCTTTTTCTTTCTTCAACTTTTCAAACTTTGAACCTTCAACCTCCCCTCTCTTCGTCCCCCGCTTCCTTTGACTCCGCCGCCCCGCCAACATACAATCCCGCGGGCTCGCGGCAGTCGCCGCGATGCAACTTCGCAGCTGGGGGCAACTAGATGAGAAAAAGTTTGTGGCTTATTGCGGCAGGATTTTTAACGTTCGGCCAGACCGCGCGCGTAGCCGCGCAAGCCCCGGAAAGGGAAGCAAAAGCTCCGGAGGCCAAGGCTCCGGACAAGTGCGACGCCGCCGCAACCAAGGAAGAATCTTCCGTAACTGAACACACCATAAAGCTCGGCGGCCAAACCATTCCCTACAAAGCCACCGCCAGTACCACGCTCCTCAAGAACGACAAGGGTGATCCGACCGGCCTGCTTTACTCCGCCGCGTATACGCGTAGCGACGTGAAAGATCTCACCACGCGTCCCGTCTCTTTTCTCTACAACGGAGGCCCCGGCTCCGCCACGATGTGGCTGCACATGGGCGCCTTCGGCCCGCGTCGCGCCTGGACCGTTGACGGCACCTTCACTCCTCCCGCTCCGTACAAGCTCGTCGACAACGGCGAGAGCCTTCTCGACAAAACCGATCTCGTCTTCATCGACGCTATGGGCACCGGCTACAGCCACGCCGTCTGCAAAGCCACGGAAAAAGATTTTTACGGCGTCGACGAAGACGTCGAAGCCTTCGCGCAATTCATCGTCACCTACCTCAGCCGCAATGACCGCTGGAATTCACCGAAATTCTTAATCGGCGAAAGTTACGGCACCTTCCGCTCCGCCGCCCTCGGAAATTATTTGCAGAATCATGACACCGTGCATCTCAACGGCATCGTTCTGATTTCCTCGGTCCTCGATCTCTCCACCATCACCTTTCCCCCCGGCGATGACCGCTCCTATGTCTACTACCTTCCCAGCTATGCCGCAGTCGCGTGGTATCACAAAGTTTTGAAAGACCGGCCCGCCGACCTGCCAGCCTTCGTCGAAGAAGCCCGCAAATACGCGCAAGGCGACTACGCTTCAGCTCTCTTCAAAGGCGCGCAGCTTCCCGCTGGCGAAAAAGCCGCTGTCGCGAAAAAGCTCTCCTATTTCACTGGACTCAGCGAGGAATACCTCAGCAAAGCCGACTTACGCGTGAATCTCGGCCAATTCATGGCTGAACTCCAGCGTAACCGCGGCCTCACCACTGGACGAATTGACGCCCGCTTCACCGGCTACACGTACGACCTGCTCGAAGAAAATGCACAAGGTGATCCGGAAGGTCCCGCCGTCGGCGGCGCCTTCACCGCGCTCATCAATGCTTACAATCACGACGAGCTGAAGTTCGGCAAAGACAAGGTCTACCACAACACCAGCGGCGGCGGTGGCGGCTGGAACTGGACGCGTCAGCAGCGCGGACGCGGCTTTTTCCCCAGCGGTCCGAACGTTCAGGGCGACTTGGCGCAAGCAATGATCACCAACCCCAAGCTGCAACTTCAAGTCGAAAACGGCTACTACGATATGGCCACGCCGTTCTTCGCCACCGAATTCACGATGGAACACCTCGGCCTGCCCGCCGACCTACAGAAAAATGTCAAACTCGACTACTACAACGCAGGCCACATGATGTACCTCCACGACGAGGACCGCGTCAGCCTGCACAACCAAATCGCCAGCTTCATCGACCGCGCCACCAAGCCGTAGCTTCGCACATGGGAAAGGAGAAAGCGTCGAGTGATTGAGAGACAGAAAAATCGAGCCATCAAGATTCATGATTCGGTACTTGACGATCTGTCTCTGCGGGACGGACAGGCAATTTTGCATTTTTCGCACCTATACATTCACGAGTCGGATGGCAGAATTGGCATTGATCCTGGAAGTGGCTGGAGTCAGGAAGGCAATCTGACGATCAGCAATGCTGTAGTTGAAGGCTCATTCTCGGAGTGGCCCGCCGATCTGCACAAAGGCCAAATCGCCGTGGATGGCA